>Ga0233403_10000079_pt1 | contig 39660 bp, 34 predicted proteins | sample Na_oxic_1_MG_FD_179866 | JGI IMG/M metagenome (GOLD analysis project Ga0233403, IMG submission 179866) | Seawater microbial communities from Saanich Inlet, British Columbia, Canada - Na_oxic_1_MG | ecosystem: Environmental > Aquatic > Marine > Inlet | place: Canada: British Columbia | collected...
AACATAATACAAATATTCTCTGGTAATTACCAATTAAAATTTACTGAGCAACTCAAACTCATTAACTTATGACAAAAGTTAATAAGTTTTGAAATTGAGAAAGTTAATGGATATGTGGCATTTCGTTTTAAAAATATCTTGACTCATTAAATTCTCATTCCTTATCAAAAAAAGATTTAAGTATGCCCACTATTTGGCTACCATCACCCAAATTATATAAATAACTATCTATAGTCGCTATATTATCCTTTAGTGATAAAAATTGCCATAATGTCCCATCAGTCACTACACCATAGACGGTAGAGATATTATTGCCTTCCTTTTCATTGAATATTCTAGCCGCTTCCATTTCAGCGATACACTGGGCAAGTCCACTTCCTAAGTCTGATTTTTTAGCTTCAACCAATACAACAACCGGCGATGTGATATAGAGTTGGTTATCACTATAACTTATTATACTGTCAGGATTGCCCATTAGTCCTTTGCTACTATCAACATTAAAAGTATTTCCCAAGAAAAAGCTGATATTAATATGCTGATTTAACTCCATTAACACATTATCCACTATCAAGGCTTGTCTTGAACTTTCGGTGTTTATTCTAATGGCTTTCGTATAAGCCATTTTCAGGGTATCAATAAACCATTGCGTTAATTCAACGGGTTTAACATGAATATATAACTCATTGTTACCTTTTATGATTATTCCTAATTTCTTATTCACTTGATCTAGCGTTTTAAAATCACTATAAGACATTATCCAGTTCCTTTTTTCTTATTTCAATAGGAGTGACGCAGAGCGTCACGGATGACATTCCAACGCAGAGCGTCAATGCCATTAACTTAAGGAGGGCGAACACGCAGGTTCGCCCCTACAGCCATTGAATACGCGGGGTTTTGTAGGGGCAGACCTGTGTGTCTGCCCTTAAGTTAATGGCATTGACGCAGAGCGTTGGAACGAGGGAATTTTTATATTCAATGGAGTCCAAAGTTTTAGCTTTGGCCCTTTAAAGAAGTTGATTTAACGGTTCTACGACTGATTGCCAATTTACCCGTTTTGTTAAATGACACCAGGAGATTCTTAATGCGCCTTGGATGTTATCTTCATCTAATTTCATGGCTTTAAGGACGTGGCTGGGCGTGTAGCTAGATGAGGTACAGGCAGAACCATTAGAAATCGCAATCACGCCTTTAAGCGTTAACATTGCCGCTTCAGAATCTATTTCAGCAATCGAAAAATTGATGGTATGCGGTAACGCACGATCTAAATCGCCATGAAAAGTCGGATTTAATGGGGCTAAAGCGATTAATGCTTGCTCTCGAATGGCTTGACAAACTTTAGCGCGTTTTTGAGCGTTTTTTACCGCGAGTTTAGCTGCAACACCAAATCCAACAATTAAGGGAACGGGTAAGGTGCCGGGCCTTAATCCACGTTCTTGTCCACCACCATACATTAGCGGCGAAAGCGGTATTTTTTCATAACCACGACGACGTATAATGAGTACCCCAATACCTTTTGGACCATAAATTTTGTGGGCACAGGCACTAATCATGTCAATACGTGGATGGCGTAATGTTTCAATATCTTTACCAAATCCTTGTGCGGCATCCAGGTGAAAGTAAGCGGGATGTTCAGCGAGTAAGTCTGCTATTTCGGTAATGGGTTGAATGACTCCAGTTTCATTATTAACGTGCATGACTGATACTAGTAATGTGTCATCACGGATAGCTTCTTTGATACTATCAGGTTCAACCCAACCGCCTTTATTCGGTGGTACGAGAGTCACTTCAAATCCTTGTTTTTCAAGGGCAGCCAAGGGTTCAAGTACCGCTTTATGTTCAATTTGAGTGCTGACAATATGCTTTTTAGCTTGTTGTTCACCATAGTTTTTTAAGCCTAAAATCGCTAAATTATTACTCTCCGTTGCACCACTGGTAAAAATCACTTCTTCACGTTGGGCAGCTACCATGTCTGCGATTATGGTACGCGCTTTTTGAACGGCTTTTTTTGCCTGCGCTCCAAATTCATGGGTACGACTGCCAGCATTACCAAATTCTTCAGTCATATATTTTAATATTGCATCACATACAGCCGGTTCCATTGGCGTGGTGGCATTACAATCTAGATAGATCATTATGTTGTTACTCCTGGTTTCGTATTTTTATACTCAATAAAAATCCAAAGCTAAAGCTTTGAATTCCCCAAAAAAACCAAAGCTAAAGCTTTGAACTCCAAAAAAAACAAAGCTTTAGCTTTGTTTCAATAATTGCTCAGTCAATTCTGGCAATTGTGTGGTATGCAAAAAGGTTGGGCGTGGATGCTTGCCTTGATCGGTATCACAATGGAGTACCGCAGATTTCATCTCGTCTGGAATATGGGAAACACCACACGCTGCCCCAATTAATCCACCAACAATACAGGCATTGGTATCCGTATCACCGCCACCATAGATAGTTTCTTGAATCGCTTGTTGATAAGTTGTGCCTAATAATAAATGTCTAAATGCGTGAATAAATGCGATTTTGACAAAACCGGCTTGTGGATAATACGGCACATCAACATTATCTTTGGCGTTCTGTAACCAAAGCTGTACTTCTTGGCATGCCTGTTTATTGGCCCACTTAACTACCTGATTAAATGCTTTAATTCTATCGCCTGGATTTTCAATTAAACTAGCAATAGCAATGACATAACAGGCAACGGCATGACAACAACTGTCATTGGGATGTGACAAGCGAGAATCTTCAATCGCATAGCGTGCTAATTCTTCCGGGTCCAATTGACTGCCCCAAATACCGAGCGGCGCAATTCGCATTAAACTGCCATTGGCTTTAGAATCAGTACATGCTTGTTCGGCGGCTCTTTGCATGGCTACCGCATAGCCTTCGGTTTCACAAACAGTTCGCCATTTGGTTTTTGTAACACACCCTAAAGAATTATGTGTGGTGATACCCATATCGAAAGGACGTGATTCAATCCACCGTGCATAATTTTGGGCAATTTTTTCTAGTTCAAAGTTTTTACTGGTCGCTAATGCTTGTGCTAAACACAATGCAAGTTCACTATCATCCGTTATTTGTCCCGGGGCTAAACCAAATCTTTGGCTATTCTGCATCGACATGGCTATTTTGACTTCTGTCATTGAGGGTTCATGCCCAATAAATTCTAGAGTGGCCCCAGCAGCATCTCCGACACAGGCCCCTAAAAAACAGCCGAAAGCAGCATCATTACGATCTTCTGGATTTTGTGTATTCATTCTTTTTTACCGTTGATTTCCAAAGCTAAAGCTTTGGATTCCAAAAAACCGGCTGGAGTCCAAAGCTTTAGCTTTGGCGAGTTTTGAAATCCAAAGTTTTAGCTTTGGCAGTTTTTGGAGATTACACATTGGGCTCAATACCCAAAGCTCTTAATTGGGCAGCTAATTGTTCGGCCCGTTGCTTTTCCAAATCGGCGCGTTGTTTTTCTTGTATGACTTTTTGATGTTCCTTTTCCACTGGCGTTGTTATCCAACCCGTTTGATCATACCAACGTAACCAGCGATGTTGAAAATGATATTTTTTTTAATTGATAAATGTTTTATGACTAAATTTTGGAATGGTTTACGCCATCAGTGAAAATTTTTGTGCATTTTATTTTGAAATTGGTTATAATGTGTATCTCTTGGTTTTGAAACGAATTACATGGATTATAGCGTTTCCCGATTTGGTTAAACCACCCCTTAATCCCCTCTTTTTAAAGGAGGAGACTTGAGGGGTGGTTGTACTTTACTCAATCGGTAAACGCTATAAAGGATTGATAGGATTCTTAATTTGTTAATCCGTGTCATTCAGGTTCAAAATTTTTATTTTGGGTTTTGGTGAAAATTTTTTGTGCTAATAAACATAGTGCGTCCAACGCACCTTTTCTAAAAAATCCTGGTCCATGGAATTTTTTTATCTATTTTGTCTGAATCATAAACTTCGTTCCAAGCGATGTGAGATCAACCTCGTTACTGAGCGGTGCGAAATATAACCGTGTGCGTTCCACGTACCCTATGCTCGCTTGTCAATGCCATTAACTTAAGCTTTTTCAAAAGGGCAACCATAAAGGATTGCCCCTACAATGGACAATTCTGTAGGGGCAATCCCTTGTGGTTGCCCTTAAGTTAATGGCATTGATGCTCGCTTGTGCTATAGCGTTTCCCGATTGAATTAAATACAACCTCCCCTAATCCCCTCCTTTATAAGGAGACTAAGGGGAGGTGATCTACTTTACTCAATCGGGAAACGCTATATAAACCAAAGGAAACAATAGTGTCTAATCAAACTCCAACAACAACTATCCCCAATCAAGAATTCGTATCGGATGAATTGAGTAACATATCCCCCGATACTGAGAAACCAAGTGATTTTGATATGAGTCATATTGTTTCTATTGAAGTGAAAAGCTTATGGGGTGAAATAGATATTAACTGGATTCTCGATCCCAAAGTCAATATTTTAATTGGAAAAAATGGGACAGGGAAAACAACCTTGCTGCATCTAATCGAAGCAGCTATAGGAGGTGTGGAAAATTTTAATAAAACTGAATTTAAATCCATTCAATTAAAGTTTAATTCAAATAAACATATAACCATTAGGGCTATTGATCCATCCAGTTTTTTTGCGGAGGAATTCAGTGAAGAACTAAAAACGCCAAAGAAAAAAGAACACCTTGACTTGCTGAAACAAATTCTATCAACAGTCGCAAAGGATGATAAATTTGGTGGTGCTTATCATGTTGAGACAAACCTTTTTTCAGAGCAAGAAAAAGAAAACATGGATAGCATTGATTTTTCGCACATCATTAATTTGGCTACAATTAGCACCTTTGAACTTTCGCTGAGTGCGCTGAAACCGACACAAGATAAACGGAATTCACAAATAAAAACTGAACTTGATATAATTCTTGCGGATTTGATCGAGCGTTTTAAAGGATATCAATTAAAACTCCGAAATTTGGAGAAAGCTGAAACGGCTTTTTTAGATCAAAAAATAAAAGAACTTTCGGCTAAAGAAACTGCTGAAAAAGCTGAATTAGAAGAACTCCGAAGGTTGATTGCAGATAAGGATAAGAAAATAACGGAAATATACCAACAAAAAAATGATTTTATAAACCAAGTCAATACGTTATTCTCTGATGCCCGCAAAACGCTTGATTTTGATGAAAACAACGCCCTTATCTTCCAGAAAAGTCAGAATCAAAAATTAATCAGCCCCTATCAACTTTCATCCGGTGAAAAACAAGTGCTTATTATTTTACTCACCACAATACTTCAGGAAAATAAGCCCTCTATTATACTTATGGACGAGCCTGAAATTTCTCTCCATTTATCGTGGCAATTATATATTATCGATGTAATCCAAAAACTTAACCCAAATTGTCAGCTTATTATAGTCACCCATTCGCCTGGAATATTTACGAGAGGCTGGAATGACAAAATAACCAAAATGGAAAACATCATAATGGAGTAAATCATGGCAGAAATTGAGGAAATTTTAGACTCTGATTATTGGAAAAGTGCAAATATTATCCATGACCTTGATGTCACCGCTTATGTTGAAGGGCTTGATGACGAATGCTTTTGGCGAGATGTTTTTAGGAAATACGCATCTTCTTTACGTATTTTGTTTTTCTCCTATTCTCGTGATGGAAAACTAAAAAATGGTAAACCATTTGTCTTGAATGATGAAAATTTGAGAAATGCCGGGAAAAATTTAATTTTATGTGTTGATAGCGACTACGATTATCTCGTTGGTAATCAAAAGCTCTCTAATCCTTATGTATTTCATACCTATACTTATTCCATTGAGAATTACAAATTATCACCTCAAGGATTAACTTCTATCATCCAAAAAGCCGCCATACCTCGTGACGATCAGAAAATTTTCTCATTTGAAATATTTTTATCTGAGTACTCAAAATATATTTATCCTCTTTTTCTCTACATCTTATTTTTTGAAAAAAAGAAATTGGCTGATATTGAATCAGGATTATCTCCAAATGAGATTGAGACGGAAGCTTTTTTAGAAAATCCTCATTTGAATGAAATGCTATGCGTAAAACCATCACAAGTTGATGCATTAAATAACGGCAAATCTTGCCTTGAGTTTATCCAAACGAATGTTGCAAGTTTGGTAGCTCAATTAAATGAAAAATATCCAGAAATAGAATTAAGCGAAGTCGAAGAAGAACTAGAATTCAAACAAATATCAGAAACAGAAATATTTTGGTATATGAGAGGGCATCTGCTCTATAACTGTGTAATAACTATAATTATGCAGGCGTTAATCAAAGAGTATCGTCAAGAAACTATAAATAGCTATAAAACTCAGTGTGATACTACCCAGAGAGAACAGAAAGTAAAAGAATATAAGAATAAAGTAAAAGATATTGATTGGAAAACACTTCTATATACCAACTATTTTGACTGTCTCACATTTGATTGTTGTCCAACGCTTAAATATATTGAACGCGATATAACAGCATATCTAAAAAGCCAGGTAGGTCTTAGCGTAGCGTAACCCGACTCATTCGATCAGATGAAACAAGATAATATTGCAGAAAAAAATGTTGGGTTAGCGAAGCTAACCCAACCTACTTGGCTGTCAGGTTTGGTAGAGCTATTGACTCAATCAAAAAAAGCCCTTGGTGTCATTCTGCATGTTTGTGTGTATGTTTTGATTCATTAACTGATGGAACAAAACGACGTACCGGTGCTTCGATAGTCATTTCTTCACCATCAGCAAACTTCAAAGTTAATTCCACCTTGTCACCCGCTTTCAGTGGTTGCTTACGCCCGATGAGCATCAAATGATAGCCGCCTGGTTTTAATTCCCTTTGGCTGTTTGCCGCAATAACGAGTTGTGGTTGCGCTTGCATTTTCATCATACCGTCATCCATAATCATCTTGTGGATTTCAACCTTGTTAAAAGCCGGTGCAGTAACAGTGGTGAGAATTTTCTCAGCAGCTAAGTGATTGTCGATGATCATAAAAGCAGCTAACACTTCAGCAACCGGTGGTGCTTCTCGTACCCAAGGATCGTTGATTTGGAGAGATGCTTCTTCAGCCCACGCTAATGAACTCACTAGCATAAGCACAAGGGTAAATAAGCTGATAAAAGAAATTTTCATAATTAATATTTCCTCATTATTAATATTTCCTCATTGATTTGGTTTTACTGTTGTCCAAAATAAATTTTGGACTCCACCACGTAATTTGGAGTCCAAACAGAGTAACGAACAAAGCGAGAGCAAATTTATTTTAGTTCTTTCTGGGGTGATGGAAAATCAAGTTTTTTGTCAAGTTAAAAATTGATCCCATTTTTGTTCCTATTATAAAAAAACAATAAGTTATTGAGGTATTTTTCATTAACAATTAACAATTAACAATTAACAATTTTCATCATCCTAACTCTTTCCCCTTCTCTCTTTCTCCTTTTTTCTTTAACCGCTAAATCGTTGAAAAACTAAACAGGCATTTGTGCCACCAAATCCAAAACTGTTTGACATCACGGTATTTAATGTCACGTTTTCTTGCATTTCACGCACAATAGGCATCCCTTCTGCGCCGGGATCAAGTTCAGTGATATTGGCAGAGGCACTGATAAAATTAGCTTCCATCATTAACAGACTATAAATACTTTCATTGACACCAGCAGCTCCCAAAGCATGTCCAGTTAAGGACTTTGTGGCACTAATTGACGGAATTTGGTCTCCAAAAACGTGCTTAATGGCTTCTAATTCACGCATATCGCCGACTGGTGTGCTGGTACCGTGTGCATTAATATAATCAATCGGCGTATTTACCGTTTCCAAGGATTGTTGTATACATCGCACCGCACCTTCTCCAGATGGTTGCACCATATCAAAGCCATCCGAATTAGCCCCATAACCAACCAATTCCGCATAGATTTTGGCTCCACGCGCCTTGGCATGTTCTAATTCTTCCAACACAACTATGCCGCCACCGCCTGAAATGACAAAACCATCACGAGTGGCATCATAAGGACGACTAGCCGTTTTTGGAGTATCATTATATTTAGAAGACAAAGCACCCATAGCATCAAATAGGACTGTCATTGCCCAATGAACTTCTTCACCTCCCCCGGCAAACACAATATCTTGTTTGCCCATTTGAATTTGTTCATACCCATTACCAATACAATGGGCGCTGGTAGAACAGGCAGAACTAATGGAATAATTAATGCCCTTAATTTTAAACGCTGTTGATAAACAAGCAGAAGTGGTACTTCCCATGGTGCGAGGTACCATGTAAGGGCCGACTTTACGTAAACCGCGTTTTCGCAATATATCGGCAGCTAACACTTGATTTTCTGGTGATGCTCCACCCGATCCGATGATTAAACCGGTTTTCGGGTTTGATATGTTAGCTTCTGATAAATTAGCGTCAGCAATCGCTTCACGCATAGCCACATAACTGAATGCTGCGGCATCGCCCATAAAACGTCTTACTTTTCTATCAATCAAAGCGTTTATATCAAGATGAACAGCACCATGAACATGGGTACGAAACCCCAAATCAGCATATTCTTGATGAAATTCAATACCGGAACGTCCTTGGCGCAGAGATTCTAAAACTTCTTGCTTGTTGTTGCCAATACTGCACACAATTCCAAGCCCGGTGATCACAACACGTTTCACGGCTAAATCCTCTTAAAATGTCTCAGTGGAAGTAAACAAACCAACACGTAAATCTTTAGCAAAATAAATTTCCTTTCCATCAACCTCCATCACAGCATTACCGATACCCATGACCAGCCTTCGCATAATAACTCTTTTCATATCAATACGATAAACTACCTGTTTCTTTTTTGGCGTGACTTGCCCAGTAAATTTAACTTCACCAGAACCAAGGGCCCGCCCTTGTCCTGGACCACCTAACCAACCTAAGAAAAACCCAATTAATTGCCACATTGCGTCTAATCCAAGACACCCTGGCATCACTGGGTCCCCTGGAAAGTGACATTCAAAAAACCATAAATCGGGATGTATATCAAGTTCAGCGACAATCTGCCCTTTATTTGCTGTTCCCCCATCTTCTGTAATACTAACAATACGGTCAAACATTAACATGGGTGGCAAAGGTAATTGGGCATTACCGGGCCCAAACATTTCGCCACGACCGCATTGCTGCAATTCTTCATAAGTATAACTATTTTTTTGTTGCATTATTTTTTCCTAAATTCCAAACCAAATTATAGATAGGCATCCTAAATCAATCGTTATTGCTTGCTCGTTGAACAAAGTTTTCATGTTGTGAGAACCAAATCGAGATACGAAAAATAACTTGTTAATTCCAAATAAATTTTATTTTGAGTTAGCCAATTATTTTGGTATCTTATCTCATTGAGGGCTTTCAGTATCGTTTCTTGAGGTGGTTATTAATCGTGGTGAAACTAAATATAGAAAATAATAACTCATGTTACGCACAATGCTTCCAAAAAGCTTGATTCTTGATTTCAAAAAAAATCTTTCCTAACTGAAGCTATTTTTGTGTTCACGATCTCTCCCTCCCCCTAACCCCCTCCCGCTGGGAGGGGGGATCGCTCATCGGCATTTTTCAGCTATGTAGAAAAAATGATAACTTATTGTATGATAAATTTATTTTGTAATTTTTTATGAATTAGAAATCTCCACCAGGCTGTCCCCCCTCCCAGCGGGAGGGGGTTAGGGGGAGGGAGAGATCGTGCTTCTAAAAAATATTAGGGTTAGAGGAATTTTTCTGGTTAAGGCACTGTGCGTAACATGAGTTATAAAATTAATAGGGAGAGACATAATCATTCATTTTCGTATTATTTTTCAATGATTTAAATTTAACCCATCATTTCGCATTCTAAGTTCCCTGTAATGACATTAAGATGATGCCAATCCAAATTAAACTCATGCCAACAAATTGTAAAAAGGTTGCGGATTCTTTAAGAACAAACAGAGATAAGAAAACAACGCCCATGTAGCCCAAACCAACAGCAAAGGGAAAAGCGTAAGAGAGATTATTTTTGGACAGAATATAAATCCAAGTCAAAAAGCTCAGCCCAAATAAAGTAATTCCGCCGATGAGTTTAATGTTGAGCAAATCATAAAAAGTAGTCACCTCTTTCATTTCGAGGGTACCCATTTTGATAAACAGTTGCCCAAAAGAATTGAGGATGACATAAGTACCAATTAATACAAAAAACTTCATGAAGGTTTACCTTTTTTCTGCGACAATAAAAGCTTGCTTTCCGAACAAGGGCCATATCCAGGGTAAGTGTAAATAAAGTTTGACAAATAAAGTGCCTTTGGGTAATTTACTTTTAGTGGTATAGGGCAAAAAGCGTGGATAGCATTTGACAATTTTCATATCTAACGATTCCAATACTTCCACTAAACTCCTATCACTCAATGGGGTATGATGATCAAAAAAATCCCAATAATTATTGGGCAAAAAACGAATATTAGGTTGTAAGATTAACATTTTACCACCTAATGTTAAAATTCTTTTCGCTTCTTGTAACGTGTCAAAAACTTGCTGTTTATTTAACAGATGTTCCAAAAAATTACTCATAAAGACAACATTGACGCTGTTATCAGTGAGAGAAGTCATTGCCATACAGGATTCATTAATGATTTCAATCCCAGCATGAGCAAATTTTTTGACATCAGGATTTAAGTCAATGGCTATTTTTCTTTGACAATCAATGTTGTTGATAAATTCACAATAACCGGCTCCAATATCAACAACAGTACCGGTTTTAGGGACAAATTGACTTAAAAACTCAGAACAAATCACTTTCCAAATTTTGTTTTTGAGCGGCAACTCTTCTTCAAGAAAACGAGCCGCATAAATTTTCTGCAAATCCATATTCAGTTATCAGTTATCAGTTATCAGTTATCAGTTATCAGTTATCAGTTATCAGTAAAAAGATAAACTTATACTAAATTGACAAATATTATTTCTTCAAGAAATAGTATTTGTGGTTTGCCTATTTATCATGGAACCAAAAGAGTGAAAAAACTGGGAAAAATTAACCTAAATTTAACAGCCCTGCATTGGTGTCAACGAATGCTAATTTCATGATTTACCATATAAGTAGTCATCGTGTCGTCTTGCAACAGGTTCACCGGTTCCCTGTGCAATGCCAGCCAATTTGAATAAAGCTTCATTCCTTTTTGTTGGACGAGTTTGATACTTATTTGCTAGATATTCTGTAAAATCCAGTATTTCATTAACTAACGAGTCTGGCATCTTTTGAAGATGTTGGTAGACAATATCAGCCGTTGTCATATTTATTCTCCTTTTCTTAAAGGACCAAAGCTAAAGCTTTGGACTCCAAAGCCCATGGCATGGAGTTCAAAGCTTTAGCTTTGGATACAAGAAAATGAAGCTAATCTGTGTACTTTTATTCCATTAAACCAGCCAATTGTTTACTAATCCTGACACTTTCAGAAATCGCACGATCTTCTGGATAATAATAAGAAGTATCCGCCATCACAAAACCGCGTATTGGCGTTTGCATTGGGGGTAGTTGATTATAAAAATCTGGGGTACAAATAGGTTGTGCAAATTCATAGCGCGAAACGTGTGTGGCTATTATCCAATCTTTAGAAAAGGCTGGATTAATTCGATGCAAATAGCCAAGTGTCTCTTTAAGAAACCCAGAATCATCTAAGGTATATTTAGAATGGGTTTTTGGCATATAAAAAGGCACATAAACAATACTCTCTGACATTGGGTAAAGATTGGAATATTCGATTAAGCCCGGGATTTCCATCTTAGGATCATTGACATTTAACCAAAAATTTTCAGTCAATGGTGAACGCAATTTAAGTATCACACAAACGACACCACAATTATGGATGGCTTCAATTTTAGCAATGATTTCTTTGGGTAAATCCGGCACGACACGAGGAACATAAGGTAGTGGCATTGTAGAAATTACGCCATCATAAAAACGTTTTTCTCCATTAACAACCACGCCTTGTACTTGATTATGCTCACTTAAAACACGTTCCACACCCGAACTAAAATAAATTTGCCCACCTTTGGCTAGAATTTCAGTTTCCAAAGCGCGAAGTAAAGTATCAGAACCACCTTCTAAATACCCTAAGCTTTCAGTAAACAAATTCTTTCTCGACAACGCAACTCTTTTAATACGAGTCCCTATCCAAGCGGCTGAAATATTTTCTTTATGTTCATAAAATTTTAATTCAAATAAATAATCCCATAACATCTGGTAAGCTTTATTGCCGATCCATTTTTTTAACCAAGGTATTGCATTTTGTTGATCCAATTTATCCCAATTTTTGATGCTTTTCGTATAAAAAACGTGAAGTGCGTAGCGCAATTTAGAAATAATATCTAATTTGGGAAATGTGAGTAAATGAATAGGATCGCCCCATTTATACAACACACCATCATAGAAAAACCCCATTTTGGTATTTTGCCAACAGAGCTTATTAGACAAATTAATTTCTTCTAGCAAATCAAATAATGGCTTATCTGTGTGACAAATAAAATGATAATAACGTTCAATTGTCAAACCATCAAAATCAAAACACGCGGACATGCCACCAAGCCGATCATCTTTTTCATAAATATCGACTTGATGGTTATTTTTTAATAATTCATAAGCACAAGCGAGTCCCATAGGACCCGAACCGATGACAGCAATTTTTTTAGAGTGTGGAGTCATTTTTTTACAACATGGGTTGGATCGCTGATTTTACCGATTACATGGATTACACAGATTAACTTATTGGCAAAAATCGATTTAATCAGCGAAATCAGCGAAATCCGTTTAATCCACGAACAGTTATTATTTAGCGTTTTAAGACAATTTTGCTATAGCGTTCATCACAGAAAGTTTCACGGATAGCCTCCTCGAAGGGGGTTTGTTTGACACCAAACACTTCTTCAGTATTAACACCCGTAAAATGGTCACCGGCTGTCAAGGCTTTTAATTGAACGGCGGTAAAAGGTGGTTTTCGGCTAAACACCGCATAAATTTTTAGTAACGCATAAAAGAGCCAATAAGGAATGTGAATAATCCATGTTTTTAGCTTCTTCGCTTTTTTTATTGTGCGAATGATATCAATATAATCCACTTTTTCATTACCAACGACATCGTAAATAGTTCCTTCTGGTTGCTTTTCGATACAGTCAATAATCATCAAGCAAAAATCTTTATTATACAAGGGTTGACGCATATAACGTCCATCTCCGGGTATTGGAAAGATGGGTACCCATTCCATAAAACGTGATAACCATCCTAAATGTTTTGGATCAAACCAACCAAACATGAGCGTTGGGCGTAAAACACAATGCTTAATACCACTTTGCACAATCATTTCTTCTTGTTGTTTTTTCGTATTCGTATAATCATCATCTGCTACCGAATTGATCACTGATGAACTAATATGAACAATATAAGGAATTTGGTATTTTTGTATTGCTTCCAACACTAATTCAGTCGCTTTAATATTATTGCGAATAAATAGCTCAGCATATTTGCCGGTAATTTGGGCATGAAGGACAACCACACAAGCCGCCTCCACAAACGCATTTTGCCAATCACCACTTTCAGCCAAATCAGCTAAAATTGTTTCAACTTCTGGATGAAGTTGTTTCAGACTATTTAGGTTGTAAGCATGTTTATCAATAGCAACTAGATTTTGATAGCCTTTTTCTTTAAGTTGCACAATCAAATTTTGTCCCACTAAACCGGCAGCACCGGTCAATATAATTTTATCCTGTTTTTGCATTTTATTTTTATAAATCAGTTAAATATAATAATTGTTTGAAAATAAAATCTTGTTTCTTCAGGAGCCCGCTTGCCCTCATCCTATATCCTTAATGGAGGAAGGATACCGCTCAGCGGAGTTACTCTATCTTTGGATAGTGAATATAAATTACTGTATTATATATTATTAGTTTATTGATTTTGGCTGACAGAAAAATTCTATCGAGTGGTTTCCCCTCTCCTCTGGGGAAGGGCATCAAAAACAGTATGAAAAAAATAGCCCTTAAAAAGCTCTCCACCAATGCCCTAGCGTTAGGGAATTTTGTCCTTTAAATCATTATATTCATTAAAAATCAAATAATTAATAGTTTTTGTAGAAAGAGTGATTTTTTCAAAGTGAGGGATTCCCCTCTTTAAAAAAGGGAGGATAGGGGATGGATCGGGTTAACACTTATTTTTAGATAAGTCTTTTGAGGAAAACAGATTTTCATTCACAGATGTGATTTTTGCCTAATTTTGATGAACATCAAAACATTCTAACAAAAGCCAATTTAAATGCAATAAAGAAAAATCTGATTTTGGACAGAAATAAAGATTTCAGTGATTATTCTGAAGAAAAAAAAGCCACTTCAGCATATACCATGCCAAGTGGCTTTTTTCTGAAGTTGTGATGAGTTTTGCTACTCTATCCTATTTCTACACTTCCTTTCATAAGGAGGGGATGGGGGAGGACTGCAAACGGGAAACGCTATATTCCCTCAATTCTTTCAAAAATGTCCAATCTGTGATTTCTTGGAATCTCCATTCCAACGTTTTATTCGTGTAACAATTGTTATTATAGCAATTCCCGATTAAATAAAATACAATTAATCTAGTTTAAGTCATTCATAAATTAAATAAAAAACGCTATAACGCGGTAACGCATTAAACGCAAAAACGCTATATGATGAGCTATATAAAGGTCAGTAGTATGAAATTAAATCAAATCAAAATTTTAGTGACACGCCCAGCCCATCAAGCTGAACGGTTATGTCAACTCATAGAAGCAGAAGGTGGACAATCAATCCGCTTACCAGTCATAGAAATTATTGATATTGAAGATAAAACGGCTTTATTTGATTGCCGCATGCATTTAGATGAATTAGACATCGCTATTTTTATCAGTGCGAATGCAGTAGAAAAATCACTACCAACGCTTTTGACACCCAATCATTCAGAAAACGAAAAAGATTCCCTAACTCCCGTTTCGACAAGCTCAACGACCTATTTTCAAAGAGAGGAACAAACACTTCAAATAATTGCCGTTGGTAAACGCACCGCATCTACACTTAAAGCTTGGGGATTAATGGCACTGTGTCCAGATTCTCCTTTTAATAGTGAAGCTGTATTAAAAATGCCTCAAATGCAAACAGAGGTTGTACAAGGTAAAAAAATTGTGATTTTTCGTGGTGAAGGTGGACGTGAATTATTGGCGGAAACTTTACGACAACGTGGTGCTATTGTTAATTATATCAATGTTTATCGGCGGATACAGCCATCTGTGCCAAAATGGATAGCTGATATATCAGTTGATGTAATTACTGTCACCAGTATAGAAGGATTACAAAATTTGTTTGCAATGCTAGAAAAACAAGTGGCTTGGTTATGCCATACGCCTTTTGTGGTTATGAGTGAACGTATACGAACTGAAGCACAAAAATTAGGGGTTCAAGCACCAATATTCGTTGCGCCTACTGCTAGCGATGATGGCTTGTTAACCGCTATATTGCAGATACCATCTCCATAATCATTCCCTTAAATCCATGAAGTTAAGCTTTTTTACAAGCCTCTATTTACAAATACTATTTCTTGAAGAAATAGTATTTGTGATTTTTAGCCGATTAACAATGGAACCAAAGACGAATGCTATTTCACCCGACGAATTTCGGTTTTAGCGACTTTGATAAGTTGAACAATCGGTATGCCAGACGGACAGGAAAAAGTACAAGCACCGCATTCTACACAATCCATCAGATTATAATCCGTCATTTCTGTATAGCGTCTTTTTTTAGAAAGTCGGGCTAGGCGCGAAGGATTGAGAAAATGAGGACAAGCTTCGACACAACGACCACAACGAATACAGGAATATTCTTTCGGTTTACCCGTTTCTTCATCGGTAAAAGCCAAAATGCCAGAACTCCCTTTTAAGATTGGCACATCAAGACTGGCAATCGGCATCCCCATCATGGGCCCCCCCATAATGACAGAACGAGTGGTTTCTTTGAGTCCACCACAAAATCGCAACACTTCACGCGCAGGTGTCCCTAATGGCACCATCAAATTAGCCGGTTGCTCAATGCCGGGCCCTGAAACCGTGACAATTCTTTCAATTAAAGGCATCCCTGTTTCAAAATAGTCGGCAATTGCTACAATCGTACTCACATTATTGACCGTAACCCCGACATCACGCGGTAATTGTCCTGGCGGTATTTCTATATTAAACAGGGCCTTAATCATCATTTTTTCGGCCCCTTGCGGATATTTTACTCGTAGCGGAACCACCCGAATGTTCTTGATTTGTTGCTGATCGATGTGTTTTTGTAAAGTGTTAATCGCATCAGTTTTATTTAATTCTACCCCAATCGTTGCTTGCGCTGCGCCCAATTTTTGGCGCACAATTTCAATACCCCGTAACAAGGTATCAGGGCGTTCTAGCATTAACCGATGATCATTGGTTAAATAAGGTTCACATTCGGCCCCATTGATAACGAGATGTTTGATTTGCATACCATCAGGCAATGCATATTTGACGTGGGAAGGAAACGCAGCTCCACCCATACCAACAATACCGGCCTTTTGAACATGATTGATAAATTCTTCAGTAGACAAAGCCATCCAATCAATCGCTGGTTTTGATTCAAGCCGTTGAGTCGCATAAGGATCAGCTTCTATTTCGATAGCGGGTTGTAACTGGCCCCCGGGGTGACGACGCGGTTCAATAGCCCGTACCCAACCGGTCACGGGACTATGCAAAGTGGTAGACACAAAGGCCCCCGGCTCAGCAATCAATTGTCCCCGTTGCACTCGATCTCCAACCTTAACTATCGCACGCGCAGGGGCCCCTAAATGTTGGCCCAACGGTAAAACATAACGACTGACAAATGGTACTCGTTGAATAGGTAAATGCGCGGTTTGTTCCGAATGTTCGTCAGGATGAACGCCATGAGCGAAACTGCGATTAAATATTTGTAGAGGATTCATAATAATTAATTTCCAAAGCTAAAGCTTTGGACTCCAGTTCGATGCTTTGGAATCCAAAGCTTTAGCTTTGGTTTTGATAAAGTCAAAAATTTATTTTGAATAATTTGTTATTTGAGCACGTATAGCTTGTAATAGTTTAGGCGCATCTAAAGGCTTATACAACCTTGGAATTAAAGCCTCTGCACGTTCACAGCAATGGGTAGCAATGTCAGTATCTCCTCGCTTGAGGGCTAGTTCTGCTTGCGATAATGTGATTGTGAATGCTGATCGTATAACACCTTGCTGGGCCAATTTTTCACTCATTAACTGAAATTGGGCATTAACAGACAAATCGTTAGGTATCACCGCAGCGTTGACTAAAAGTTGTATAGCATCTGCCCAATCGGGAAAATATTCTGATGCGTTGCTAATTTTATCAAACGCCGGTAGGACTTTTTTAGCTTCGTCATAACGACCTAAATGGGCAGTAATCCGTGCTTCATCAAGAGTGTTTCCTAACAAATTGCTTTCATTTCCCCACCAACTATGGGCTTCTTTGTTGAAATCATAAGCTTCTTCATAACGTTGTAAATGAATTAAAGTTTCTACCCAAACGCTGCGTAAATCAAAACGTCCATCATATTTATTGGCAAGTAATAAGGTTTGATTTTGCTGTTGTAAAAAATTAAAGGCCTCTTGATACTGTTCTTTTTTCAGTAACGCATCAGCATATTCTGATGAAATACAAGTAAAACAGGACCAACTCGCATCAATTTTTTCTAATGTTTCCTTGCAAACAGCTAAACAATCATCAGCATAACCAGGACCATCTATGAGTCCATAACAAATTGTTAAATCTTGAACGACGCAAATGCTTTGTGGACAACCACGAGTTTCGTCACGGGTTGAAAACTCTAATAAACTGACAGCTTCTGATAACATTTCCGTGACTTCATAACGATAAACCACCCGACTTTGTAAATTCCAATGACGTACAAACACTTCAAGCCAAGGGTGTTTGATAGCTCTAGCCAATGCTAAAGCTTCCGGAAAAATCGCATCAACTTGGCTATGATTTTCGTTAGCTGTATTGTTAGGTAACTCGTTGATAAGTTTAGCGAGGCGATGATGTCCTTGTTCTTTCAATTCGGTCTCAATATCGTCAACCCATTGCCAAATATTCATGTTAGATTTCTCTGCTGGATATTATTTTTTTTCTTGTTACGTTGGTACGCAATACTTTATCATTAATTTTCAATAACCGCATTAATGATAATCGATGTTCAAGTCTTTATTTAAGGCGATTTCCAGAAATAAATATATCGGGAGTCGGTGCCTGAGCGGTTGGTGAGCTTGTCGAACCATGTAGAAGGCAATTGTCGCGGATGCCTTCGACAAGCTCAGGCACCGGTATAATCTTTTCTGGAAATCACCTAATCACAGTGCTTCAAAAATTAATCAGACCTGACAGGTTTTAAAAACCTGTCAGGTCTTTACGCCAAAATATTTATCTCTTGATGATCAAGTTTTTTTCCAAAGACAATAACTACAAGGATTACATGTAACCAAGGATAAAACCATAAAGGTTTTGAGGTTCTGCGCTTTCCGACAAAGCTCAGCTTTTCACGAAGACATACGGTATTTATCCTTGTTTACATGCAATCCTTGTCGTTTTTTTGAGGAAACTTTTGAACATCGAGTATCTGAAAAACTATAGAAACGACACCGCTTAAAAAATTTGATGCGTAACATAATTCACCATTCACCATTCACCATTCATCATTACAACTGGTGCATCACCAAAGATTCACGAGGTACTGCTATCTGCGCTAATTCCACCAAACGTTGATGATGTGTTAAAAACAGAACTTGTGTTTGTTGAGCTAATTCTCCTAATATTGACAGGGTTTCTTTGGAACGTTCATCATCAAAATTAATCAGAATATCATCTAAAATTAAAGGTATCGGTGTATTTTTTTCAATATAACGTTCAATGCTCGCTAACCTGAGTGCTAAATAAAGTTGATCGCGTGTGCCATCACTCATAGCAGTGGTTGGAATACCGGCACCTTCTGGATTTCGCAAGCCAACCAAAATAGGTTGATCGCTGTTTCCACTATAATCAGTTTTCAAACCACAAAAATTGTTTAAAGTCAGCCGTTGAAATAATTCGCTGGATCGTTTTATCAAAGGCCCTTGATTTTGTTCACGATATCGTTCTATTGATTTTCTGAGTACCGAAGCGGCAATATGAACTTGCATATAGCGTTCACTTAATTCTTGCATTTCAGCTAATGCTAATTGGGCTTCATCAGCAGCTTGGGCTGCTGCTGCATTGCCATCCATTTGTTTTAATAATATACGCAATTCACCAATACTTTGGTCAATACTAGAACGTGCCTGCTCTAATTGTTGAATTTGTTCGGTACAATTTTGCAATTGGCCGGGTAATTCATCGATATCGACAGTTACAGCTGCATTCGCTAAATCTACTAATGACATGCCTTCGCCTTGCTCTGATAATTGTCGTTCAACTTCTACCAATTCTCGTTGTACGGTTTTTTTATGGGAAGAGGCTTGTTCTGCTTTTTCTAAAGCGGCTAAATCTTGACAATGGGCTTGCTCAAGTAAGGTTTGTAAATGGGCTTGTGACGATTTAACTTGTTGAATAATATGAGTCAAGCGTTGCTGTTCCGCTTGTAAGCGATGTTGCAATTGTTCCAAGCGGGTTAAATCTTTTTCGGCTTGATTTAAACGATTGGCTAATTCAGGCACAACTTGTTCAGCAATTTCATTGACCAATTCTGGGGCAATTTTTTGCGCTAACCTGGCAACGTCACGCTGAAACATTTCAGCATCTTTTTGCATCAAATCAACACGACGACGCAAACCATTGGTTTTATCTATTTTATTTAACACCTGATCTAAATCATTGAGTACGTTGCGGGCCGTTTCGGGGGGCGTATCGGGTGGTAAATGCAGTGGGGTAAGGGCTTGCGTCCAGTCCACTTGCCATTGATTTAAAGCCTCGTGTGCTTGTTGTTGAATGGCTTGAGTACGTTGTTGTTCTTTGATTAAATTATTGATTTCTAATTGTAAGTTGTCTCGTTGGCGTTGCAAGTTGGTGACTTCCTTGACACACACTTCACCTTGCCCAATTAAATCTGATAAGTGGGTTAAAATTTCTCCTTTAAGAAAAAATTTTAATGGCGTAAGTGCTTGTGTTAATTCTTGGCATAAGGCATCGATCAATGTTTGTCGTTCTTGTAAGTGTTGACGACGTTCTCGTAACTGATTAGCTTGTTGACGTAAATTGAGACCATCGTTTAACCAAGTACGCATTTCTCCGGGTGTCCAAGGTTTCATGCCTACTGATTTCCAACTTTCTTCCCATTCAGTTTGTACCTTAGCTATCAATGCTTCTACGGTATGCCATTTTTTGGTTTGTTGTTCTTGTTCACGTTGAGCACTTTGTTGTTCTGCTAATAATATGCTATATTCGGCAACACGACTCGCTTCACGGCGTAAACGATCTGATAATTCATCAACATGAAGCATCGTTTCTTCAAAATTTTGATAGAGTTCATTGGTTCCCATTTTGTTTTTGGAGGTAGAATGATTATCTTTTTCTTCATCAAAGTTGAGTGTGTTTGCCGGTTCAAACAAAGAAGGGATGGCTAGGGTGGTAGATGTGTTAGGTTGTCCAAATAGAGACAGATTATCCTCTGTTTGAGTAGATTTGGTTTTTCCTTTCACTTTGAGTTTTTTAATGTGTTGCCAGTATTTTTGGCGATTTTGCCGAGCTTTCATTAATGCTTCTTCGGTAGGAATGTCACCAGCCCAAGAGAGTGCATTGATTTTTTGCGTGGAACGTTCATTGCGTTGTCGTGCTTCTAACAGATGTTCTTTAATTCGTTGACGATCAATGTTAAGCTCGTTAAAGCGACGCTCAAAACTATCAATTCTTTCCATTTTGGGTAGTGCGACTTGTTCAAAATCAAGTAAGCTACCATTCCAACCCATTGTTTTTAATATTATTGTAGTATTTTCAGTTAATTGATGCACTTCATGTTCATCTTTAATTTGAAGTTCTTCTAAGTTACCGTATTGACAGGCGCGAGTTAACACTGCTCGTAATAGGTTTAAGTCAGGGGAAGCTGGCAAATTTTCTAATGCTTGACAATGTTGTGCTAATTGTTCCGTTAATTCTGCTAAGCGTTTTGCAATATGGTGCTGTTTTTCATGCCGGGCGGGTGCGATTTCGGCTAATTTTTTAAGACGTTCTCGCTGTGAATTAGTGATGGCTAATTGGGTTGTCACATCTGGTAAATCTAGTTGCGGATAAATACGCCGTAATAAGGTACGTGCTTCACTTTCCACGGTTCGCATTTCGGTGCGTACGCCCGGCAAATCATGCGCGGCTTTTAAGTGACTCCCTAAGCGTTCTCGTAATTCATCAATCGTGGTTTTTTGTGCTAATAAGGTTTGAGGGATGATGATGGCGGCTTGATGGTTTTGTAAGTCAATGATATCTTGGCGTGCTTGTTGTTCTTGACTTTGTGCGGTTCGCAAAGCTAGTTTGGCTTCAAAGTGTTTGGAAGCGGCATCATCAGGTAATAAAATAATAGAGAGCAGTGTGTCTAATTCTGCTTTAAGTTCTTGATGTCGTTGCAATAGGGGACGAGTGCGTTGAATTCGTTCTAAGCGATTTTGTTCAGCGCGATAATTTTGTAATTGATGGGTGAATTGGACATGTTGTTGTTGGGCTTCATCTAATCTTTTGGCGTGTTCGCTCCATTGATTGGGTGATAATGAATGATCTTGAATGCGTTTGCAGGCTTCTTTATAAGCTCTGATGGTTTTATTTAACAATGGTTTAGTGCCACGCGCTTTAAATAATTCCTCTTTTTCTTGATCGAGTTTGGTTAACACATCATGCACTTTTAGGTTGCCAGTACCAGCTTCAAATAAACTTTCACCGACATCACCATTTCCATTCAATAAATCTTCACCACCTTGTCGTAATTGTTCATGATCAAAACAAAATAAAGTGGTAAATTGTCCATTTTTCATGTTGCCCAAGAATGTTTGCAAACGTTCTTCATCCAAAGGTTTATTGTTGGCATCAAGCAAAGTATTTTTACGTCCTTTGCGCCGATAAAATACAAATTCTTCGCCATGAGTATTTTGTAGCTTAGCCCCAATGCGTAATTGATCATTAGCATGAAGATAGGCATCAGTGGTGCGTTCTGGAATGCCAAAAAAGAGATTTGTTAATGCACGACGCAGACTACTTTTGCCTGCTTCATTCATACCATAAACGAGATGTAAACCGGGTGATTCGGTAGAGAAATTTAATTTTTTTTCAGTAAATAAACCAAATGCGACTAATTCAAGTTGTAATATATTCATGTTATTATTTCACAGTCCTTAGAAACTGCGTGATTGCGGAATTTATGTGATTTTGAATGTCTTATTACATTGTTTAATTAATATTATGAAAATGATTATAGCAAATCCTTTAATTTTATAATAATAAAAATCAATGATATTGATTTCTATTAAATTTAACCATTATTTACTTAAAATCCGATTTTTTGAGTCTTAAATCCCTTAACCTGGGAATTTAAATTTGTTATTATTAACATTCATTGAATTTGGAGAAAATAGATATGGAATTCAATCTTTGTTTTTATGATGGGTTGATCGTAGCAAAGCCAAGTTGGTTGCCTATCGATGCGTGGGACGCACTACGCTTGCTTGCAAGTATTTGTTATAAAAACTAGAAATAAACTAAACCCTCCCAAACACCTTTCATTAGGTGAAAATAATTTCCAAGGGAATAAAAATTGAATACGATATACATTGAAACTTCAATACCAAGTTTTTACCACACATTGCGTACTGATCCTGAATCAATTGCACGTAGAAATTGGACTCATCAATGGTGGCGTGACAATGCGACAAAATCAACACTCATGACCAGTGCTGCCGTTATTGCTGAATTACGCAAAGGAACCAGTGACAAAACCAAAGACAGAATTGCCTTACTTGATGGTATAGAAATTTTAGCGATTACAGATGAAATCGTTGATATAGCACATATTTATATTAAGAAATTGGTTATGCCAAACGATCCGCAAGGTGATGCGCTACACTTAGCTATTGCATCTTATCATAAAGCGGATGTTTTATTAACTTGGAATTGCAGACATCTAGCTAATGCCAATAAATTTAACCATATTCGTCGTGTTAATTACGAAATGGGGCTCTCAACACCAATTCTAGCAACGCCTTTAAACTACCTAAATGGAAGCCATTAATATGTATGATTATGAAATAGAAGAAATAAGACGTATTCGACAACAAATTTCTGCTGAAAATGGAAACAATTTGGAAGCGATAGCTAAATATTATCGTCAAATTGAAGAAGAACTCAAAAATTCTGGAAAATATAGATTTATTGAAAAGGGAAATTCTCATCAAAGACCCTCATCACAACGTAGCATGGGTTAAAGTAGGGTGGGTAGAGCGATCGTAGGGGCACATAAATAAATACATCTATATCATTTGGTGCGTAGAATGCACCCTACGCTTGCTGAGCGTGGGAACCAGAAAACGGTGATTTATAATCACAATATTTTGATTGATGTTATTTCAAACGGAATTTTTTTAGCAGTTGTACCAAAGCTAAAGTTTTGGATTCCAGCATAGTGTTTTGGTATCAAAGCTAAAGCTTTAGACTTTGGCATATTTTGGAGTCCAAAGCTTTAGCTTTGGTCCTTTTTCAGGAAAAAAACTAAATGAATGAATCCATAGTTGAAGCTTTTACTGACGGTGCTTGTCGTGGTAATCCTGGACCCGGCGGGTGGGGCGTATTATTACGCTGTCAAAACGAAGAAAAACAGCTTTATGGTGGAGAACTCAATACGACGAATAATCGTATGGAATTGATGGCGGCTATTATGGCTTTGGAAAGTTTAACCCGTTCTAACCATATTCGTTTAACGACGGATTCTGAGTATGTTAAAAAAGGCATCACCGAATGGATAGAAAATTGGATTAAACGGGGTTGGAAAAGGGCTAATAACGAACCGGTGAAAAATATTGATTTATGGCAACGTTTACATGCGGTAACCCAAAAACATCAAGTTGATTGGCAATGGATTAAAGGACATAGTGGACATAGTGAAAATGAGCAGGCTGATAGTTTAGCTAATCAAGGTATTGATTCAGTTGTCCAAAGCTAAAGCTTTGGATGCCAAAAACCTCGGATATTCAAAAATATAAAGCAATAACTTTCTAAAAATTCACGTTTTCTTCATTATTTTTAAAATGCAGATTAAAGATGTAGGTGGGGTTACGCTTCGCTAACCCAATCTACATATGTAGGTACACAGAAATCTTTTAACATTTTGGAGAAGTGAAAAATGCTATTTCTTAAAGAAATAGTATTTTTAGAAAAGTTAAGATACTTTTGTTTACCTACATATTTCTATAGCCATTTTTCCAATTTTCTTAAAAAGGCACATCATCATATTCTTTATCAGAGCATTGTTGCTGATATTCATCCCAAGACATTTCTTTGGCTAATTTTCCGGCTGATTTAATCAAGGCAAGTGCTTCTTCTTCTCGAAGAACATTGTGTCCTGGCCATTTTGTAATGGACAAGTAATTCAACTGATAACCAAGTTCCCATACTTGTGAGGCTAGTTCAAATAGTGAGTTAGGAGAGGTGGCTGATAATCTCCAAAAAAAACATTTCTTTTGTATTTCTATTTTAATCTCTTGAAAATCTTTACGAAATCGATATCCTTCATTCCTATAAACATCGACAAAAGGTAATGGTATAAAACATTGACTTAAAGCAGATAATGCTTGTGGAGTCAATGTGGATGTATAGGCAGAAAGCTTGATTTCCTTGGAAGCTCTAATAAATTCCCAAACGAGTTCGTAGATAAATTCTGAAAAATGATTAGCGCAAAGTTGCCAGTCAAAATCAGGTGGTTCTGTATCAAGTTCGACAAAAACTGGCGGATCATCTGAACCATCTAATTTAACCATCCAGTGCATAGAAACTTCTTGATAGACAGCAAAAAGCAATAAAAATCCTTCTTTCAATAACTCTTTGAATAAATCTTTTTGAAGAAAATTATCAGCCCAAAATTGCTCGGCTTTTTGCCATTGTTGAAATGCAATGAAGTCATAACCACCAAAAGTATTTGTTTCAATAATTTTCTTGGATTCTTTAATTGAATACCATTCTTTTATTGATGGTGGTATGGAAATGTTATATTGACGTTCAATGTCATTAAGCTCTTCTATAAGTTCCTCAGAAATTTGAGGTTTTAATGAGAGTAACTCAAACGTGTTTTGATGATATTTTAATTTCATTTTCAAATGATTGTTTGAAAGGGTAGTGTCAGGAAAGTAGTGATTGGATGTTTTAAGAATCAAGCCCAAATTAAAGTGTAGACTCCAAAATCACTACTTTCTTAGCACTACCCAAAAATTACCCATTGGCAGTATACATATTTTGGCTAAATCAAAATGTGTGTCATTTGAGTTAAAAAAATTTAAAATGATATCCTTCAGCAATCCTATTATCTTCGATAACTTGACTCATTTCTATTAAGATCAACTTAATATGGACAGAACCGTTAGCCGGCATCTGTTCATTTTTGCCAAGGAAACGTTGTAAATATTCTTCCGGTTTAAAACCTCTTTGGGCAATGGGATTGCCCTCCAAATCTTCAAAGATTAATTGTAAAGCAGGGTAAGGCTGTCGAAAATAGGCATTATTAATAAATGTCGCTTCAAATTGGAGCGCATCGCTAATCTCTGGATGGAGTTGTGCAACATGATCCTGCATTTTAAAGCGGCTTAAATCTCGTGTTGGTGGTAAAGTACACAAAAAATGATAACAAAACCGTTCAAGCCAGGGTCTGACTTCTTGATGTTGCAAAACCTTATCGCGTTGAAAAAACCACATCGTTTGTGCTGCCAGTGCCAACGACAGCAATATCACCATAATACCTAAAAAAAAGAAGGAGGCCCAAGAACGGCCCCGCACCGGTTCATCAATATCTTCTTTCAGCAATTCGGGAATATCGAAATCTTTCAAATCAATGTCTTGTTCATCATCATCTAATTGGAACGATTCTAAATTATCTGATTCAGAATCAGATGATGATTTGAGCAAATGATTAGCTGCATTAAAAATATGTTGACAATGATTGCAGCGAACATGCCCCTGAGCAATGTTCAAATGGGCGGCTGTCACCCGAAAAATCGTTTGACAATGAGGACATTGTGTTTGCATTTGCATAATAATTTTCTCGTTCATCCAAAGCTAAAGCTTTGGACTCCAACATCCAAAGCTAAAGCTTTGGACTCCAACATCTAAAGCTAAAGTTTTGGACTTCAACATCTAAAGCTAAAGCTTTGGACTCAGGTGCCTGATTTTGGAGTCCAAAGCTTTAGCTTTGGAAAAATATTCAAATTTTTTGGGCAACAATCCGCACCCAATCATCACGTACTGCTATTTCTGTTATCGTAAAATAAGATTGATAAGCTGCAACGATTTCGTCAGTTTGTTCGGTGAGAATTCCTGACAAAACTAATGGTGCATTAACTTTTAAATGGGTTGCAAAAGTGGTTGCTAATTCTATCAAGGGGGTTGCTAAAATGTTAGCCAGTATGCCATCAACTTTTTGGTGAGGTAATTGTTCGGGTAAAATCGGACTTATTGCGGTTTCTAGCTGATTTTTTATGGCATTTTCTTGAGTAGCGAGCAATGCTTGTGGATCATTATCGACCGCCCAAACTTGAGCAGCACCTAATTTAACCGCTGTCATCGCTAAAATACCTGAACCGCAGCCATAGTCAATCAGGGTTTTACAGACTAAATCCTTTTGTTGATCTAACCATTCTAAACACAAAGCCGTTGTTGGATGAGTCCCTGTGCCAAACGCTAAACCTGGATCAAGAAAAATATTCACTGCTTGAGGATTGGGTGGTGCTTGCCAACTGGGACAAATCCAAACCCGCTTTCCAAATTGCATAGGATGAAAATCATCCATCCAAACCCGAGTCCATTCTTTATCTTCTAATTCTTCGATCCGATAAGGGGGCAAGGGAATAAGCACCGTTTCCAATTGGTTGAGTAGTTCAACACTATCAATATTACCTTCAAATAAACCAACGACTTGTGTTCGTTTCCAAAGAGGTGTGGTATTTAAAGGTGGTTCATATAACGGTTGATTTTCACCATCTTGCAACGTTACAGAGACAGCACCAAGGGCAAATAATTCCTCAGAAATTGTTTCAACCTTATTCGCATCAGTATCAAGAACAATTTGTAACCAATCCATATAATTCATTCTATAAATAATAAATATTTTATATTTTAAACTAAAATCCATCTGAACAATAGGGAAAATTCAAATAAGGCAAGGGATGCCACATTCTTAACAAATAGTATTTCTTTAAGAAATGCTATTTGTAGCAATCTCACGCATTTTATTTACTGCTTTGTTCCTGAAAAACTCATAAAACGAAAATGAATAATTTGGTACTTGATGTTCAAGTTTTTTCTCAAAGAGAATAACTACAAGGATTACATGTAAGCAAGGATAAAACAGAGTGTGACATGGTTTAGCTTTGTTAGGCAGTTGCTGGAAAATAAAATCCCCACTAACCCGGTTGTTGAGCTTGTCGAAACATGGGGTTAGAAGGATTTTGGGTATATTATTTTCCCGCAACTGCCTTATAACTCGTTTAACGCTTTGCTTTTCACGAAAACAGACGGAAAGGACTATCCTTGCTTACATGCAATCCCTGTAGTTTATTGGGAAACTTGATTATCGAGTGGTATATCTCTACAGAAAATAATTTATGCATTCTTAACAAATAGTATTTCTTTAAGAAATACTATTTGTAGTAATCTCAATAAAACGAAAATGAATAATTTGGTATGTCTCTACCAAGGAATTTTATAATAGACTGTTTTATAAGGAAACTAAATTTTTAACTCTTAATTCTCATTTATAAAGAGAAAATATTTTAATCCAAAATCCATCTGAACAATAGAGAGAAAATTCAAATCAGGCTAACTTAAACTTCGGACTTTAGTTGTTGTTAGGCAGTTGCGGGAAAATAATATACCCAAAATCCTTCTAACCCCATGTTTCGACAAGCTCAACAACCGGGTTAGTGGGAATTTTATTTTCCCGCAACTGCCTTAGCGTTTCTTTGGTAGTTTACAATATAACAAAACATTTCAAAAAAAATTTTATTCTCAACAAAAAAAAGCTCTAATGTAATATGGTGTTAAAATGTTTACTATTTCCAAAGCTAACAGTTTTAAACTTTTAACAAGATGAATACACAAGAACTTTACCAAAAAAGTGAAAATTACCTTAAACAGTTATTGACCGATAAATTGCCGAAAGGCAGCCAATTTTTTTTATTTGGTTCAAGGGCTGAAGGTAAAGCGAGTTTTGCGGCTGATATTGATATTGGCATTTTACCTGCAATGCCTTTGGACAACAGACTTCTACTAGAATTACAAGAACATATCGCTGAATCTTTTATACCTTATGAGGTAGATTTAGTTGATTTTTCTGAAATATCCCTGGAATTCAAACAACAAGCACTTAAAAAAATAATACGATGGAATTAAAGTTAAAAATTTTTAAACAAAGCTTAGAAAGTTTCAATTATTTGGTGAACGTTGATTATGAATCTTTGCAAAGCATCTTGGACCCACGTCTGATTGATGGTTTAGAAAATGGTTTGGTGCAGAAATTTGAAATTGTTACCGAGCAAAGTTGGAAATTGGTCAAAGCCTTTTTATTGGAAAATGAAGGTGTAGATTCCAAAACGCCCAAACAAGCCGTTAAGGGCTATTATAAAGCAGGCTATCTGAATGAAGATGATTATTTACTATGGATACAAGCACTTGATGACAGAAATAGTCTAAGCCACCGATATCATGAAAAAGCTTATCAAACGGCTTTAGGTAGAATGCACGATTATGTAATACTTTTTAATCGTATGGTTGAAAAAATAGAACAAACTAATTCCTAAATATATAGCATTTTTCTTTTGCGTCAGGCCTAAAATTTCTCCTAAATTCCCTTTTTTCAAAGAAAGGAACTTAAGGAGTGGTATTCGTCAAATTGAAAAACACTATACTTATCGTTTTCCAGAAAAATATCTAACACTGAACATTCAAGGTTTTTAAAATCTCAAAGGTTTCTAGCCAAAATATTTATCTGAAATACTATACATTAGAATTTTTTAGAACAAAGCCTAAACTAAAATTTCAAATTTGGGATCCAAAATTTAGTTTGTATTCTTACCAAGCACTTTTGGAATTCCAAATTTAATCATAAAATTATGCCAAAAGAAAACTTTTACCTTCTCTTAGAACTGTCCTTGAATGAAAACAATATCGCTCATATCGACACGTTCATTAAAGACAAACAAGCGGAATGGTCCAGATTGCGTAGCCATCCCACCAAAGGACGGATGGCACAACAATATCTGGACTTAATTCCTGAAATTAGAAAAGTCATGAGTGATAAAAAGCTTCGTCAGCTTGAAGCGACAGAAGCAAAACGCATCATAGAACAAAAGAGAACCGAAAAATTCAAAGAACTGGATGAATATATTAAGATATTATCTGCTAAAGGCAAAATATTTGAAGAAGAATTCCAAAAACTCGTTCAAACATTTCCAACCCTATTAGAATTCGATATTCGTAAAAGAATAAGGGTAGCTATCGTTAGAGAAAATAAGCCTAAATATCAAAACATCAAGTTACTCGATCAAACCACTGTTAAGGTAATTGCTGATGATCTCAAAATTGTGGGAAAATCCTCATTGTATGATTTTCTTAATCTTTATCCTACATCCAACCTTAAAACGCTGCAAAAACGAACTCGTGACAAAGATGCCGACATCAAAAAAATCGCACATAAAGATGCTAAAATCACAGCAAGCAATACTCTCATTGGACACTGTCAATATATTTTTAATACCAAAGAAATGCGTGAGGCTTATGATGCAAGCTTAGCTCAACAACGTCTTATCGGATTAGATAAAGCTATTGAGGTTGCTTGTTGGACTGGTAGAGTTCAAGCGCAAGAGTATGAATTGCTGTTCAAAAAAGCGATTAGTTTAGGTTTAAATAAAGAAAAAGCGAGTGAATATATCTTAGAGTTCTGCCAAAAAAAACATTGTTCGGTTGAAATAACCGGAAAATCGATCATTAACAACATGCAATCTTGTGGTACTTGCAATTTTTTGAATACGGCAACGGCACGTCACTGTGAAAATTGCGGTTATCCCCTCAAAATTAAATGTCCTCATTGTCATACCGAGAATGCTTCTACTGTTCATTGTTGCCATTCCTGTGGTTTTGCGGTGGGCGATATGCCCAATGCTTTACCATTATTACGAAAAGGCAAAGTTGCTCTTATCGAAAAAAATGTAGATTTAGCCCAGCAATTATTGCTACAAGCTGAAATATTTTGGCCCCGTTACCCAGAGATTGTGGAAGCATTGCAAGCTATACAATCAGAAAAACAAGCGATTGATGAAATTGTTCAAGAACTGCGTCATTTAATTGAGCAACGTTATTTTTATCAGGCCCGACAAACTTTAGTGACATTAAGACAACGAGATCATTCACACTCAGAACTCTCGCAAGGAAAACTGATTGAACAACGAATTGAAGCCGCTGAAAAATGGTTACAAAAAGCCAAAATGGCTCATAAAGAAACGGAGCTAATTGATGCTTATTCGACTGCTCTGGCTGAAGCACAAGATTGCCAAGAAGCAATTGAAAAAATGGCTACATTGCCACCGGAACCACCAACAGCATTAAAAGCTAATGTTTCGCATCATGCGATCTTACTTCATTGGACATCAAGTATTTCACGCGGTCATCTTATTTATCACATTATTCGTAAAAACGATGGTTATCCCAATAATTATGACGATGGCAAAATGATTGGGGAAACATCACAAACCCAATTAGAAGATATCAATGCTGAAGCTGGACAAGCGTATTACTATGCTATCTATACCTTACGTGGTAAAGCGTTTTCCAACCAAGCTACCACAATTGGTTCGGTCATACTATTGGCTGAAATTGACCAACTTCAAGTGATACCTGGTGATTCTTGTCTCAATTTCAGTTGGCAAATACCGACGACAAAAGCGGTTGCCATTGAAGTATGGCGTAAAAAAAATAGCGTTCCCCAACAAAGAAAATCGGGAGAACTGGTTTCAGGTGTACGAAAAGATGGCGTGACAGATATTGGACTGAAAAATGATACCCTTTATGGCTACCTCATCAATCTCGTCTTTCAAGATATCAAGGGTAATCAATTTTTTTCTCAAGGTATCACCTGTCAATCACGGCCCATAGAATTACCACAACCGGTAGAAAATTTGAAAATTGTTAAACAAAATAATCATCTTGATATCAGTTGGACACCACCGTCAAAGGGAACTGTAGAACTGTTTTATTCAGAAAAACCGATAGTTTTTTCAAAAGGCGAGAGTTTACCAACGAGTCGATTATCTGAATTAGGTAAATCAATAACCGTTCAAAGTCTTGGCAGTGTTAAATGGCCCATTAATTTTCAAGGGACTATTTATATTGTACCGGTGACAGTGGTCCGAGAAATCGCTATTATTGGAGAAGTTAAGATGGAAACTTCTCTCAATGAAGTGACTCATTTACAAGGATTATTGAGTTACAATAAGCTCTATCTTGAATGGCAGTGGCCCCCAGGGGCCCAGAAAGCTTTGGTAACTTATCAATATAATTCTTACCCAACAGAAGCTGAAGATGCTTCCGTCATACGTCAATTCATCACTAAAGAAGTTTATGATAAAGCCGCCGCTTTTGTCATTCACCAACCCGAAGATAATAATTATTACTTTACTGTATTTGTCGTAGCTGGTGACGAAAAAAATAGGAGGTATTCAAAAGGTCAACAATGCCTTGTTGAGAAAAGTGGCTACCAAGATATTTTTTATAAGATAAAAACTAAAAAAGGTTTGTTTGGAAAAATACACGCTATCCAATTGATCTTAACAACTCATGGTGATATTGTTACTCTGCCAGAAGTTATACTGGTTAGAAAAAACAATGGTTTACCCCTACGTCGTGCTGATGGTCATATTATTCATACACTGTCAAATGAAAGAATTCACACCAAATCTGTGATCAATATTCCCTATCAAGAATCCTATAAAAACAGTTATCTGAAACTTTTTTTTACGGATAAAAATAATGAGCAAAAGTATCGTCTTGTTGCTCCAAGTAAAAACAAACTTTTTTTGAAATAATCAATGTTCAAAACCAATTTTTTTTCTCAACAAATAACATTTCTTTAAGAAATACTATTTGTATGTTTTTTAGCTTCAATTTCTTAACACTTCTGATATAGCACTTTCACTTGAATGGAGCTAAAAAAAAATGTAAATGGGGCCGGCAACAAAAAGATGTTACCGGCCCCCTACAGTTCACTTTTTTTGAAGTAATCAATGTCCAAAACCAATTTTTCTCATTTTCCTAACAAATAGCATTTCTTTAAGAAATACTATTTGTATGTTTTTTACAATTTCCTAATACTTCTGATACCTGATACCTGATAACTGATAACTGATACCTGATACCTGATAACTGATTATGTTTAAACCATTACCTATGCAACATGTTTCCCTCAAAGTATTAACTGAGGATGTTCCATTAGCAGCCCAGCTATTAGCCGAGTGTGGTGTATTTAATCCCGAAACGACAGAAGTTGTCGCCGAGCAATTACCAGAACGACCTGGTGAAGATTTTCGGCAAGTATTTAACAGTGCCCAAAATCGGTTAACGAAAATTTTAGCGCGTCTTCCGTTAACGCAACAGGATGATATGGAACCTTATCATCCCGTTGCGTTCACTGAATTGGAACAAGTCAATGCACAATTAGGTGATATTTGGCAACAACTATCTCAATTGGAAGAACAATTACATCAATTAAATGATCAACAAACGGCCCTCAATCAATTATTTGAAACACTGAAAACCTTTACTGGACTAGATGTTAATTTAAAACTCTTTCAAGAAAGTGCCCAATTTTTAAATCTGCACCTTGGCACTGCACCAGTAGAAAATCTTGAACATCTCAAAGAAGCGATTGCGTTAGCAGAACATTTTCTTGATATATTTCATCAAGATGAACACACGGCTTATCTCGTAGTGGCAGGGCCTTTAGAGCATCAAGATAAAGTCCGCGCTATTCTTGAACATGCTGATTTTCAACCGTTGCTTATTCCACCTGAATTTCATCATCATCCGCAACAAGTTCATAGTGATTTAACCGCGCAATTAGCACAATTACAGCTAGATAAAAAAGCGATTTTGGCGCGTGAAAAAAATCTGGCTGAACAAAATCAAGCTGTTTTAGCATCAGCTTATCAGATGTTAAATCGTGCCGCAGCTTATGCCCAATTAACGGAAACGTTAAGAGGACGTGGTCAACTCGCCTTGGTTGAAGGCTGGATTCCTCAACAAGATTTACCGCAATTAGAAGCAACGCTTCATAAACAGCTTGATCGTCCATTTGTTTTTACCCATCGCAAACCATTGCCTTCTGAATATCAGCAAGTGCCATCGGTGATACGGCATCATCGGTTGTTAGCTCCCTATATTGCTTTGGTGAAAAATTATGGTACACCGCGTTATGGTGAATTTGATCCAACTCTATTATTTGCTTTTACTTTTGTGTTAATGTTTGGCACGATGTTTGGCGATGTGGGGCATGGGGCGTTGATTGCTGGGGCGGGTTGGTATTGGCGTGATAAGTTGAAAACGTTTACGCCATTTTTTCTAGCAGCTGGTCTGTCATCTATATTTTTTGGCTTTTTATATGGCAGTATTTTTGGTTTTGAAGAAGTCGTGTTGCCGGCTCTTTGGTTGTCTCCCATTCATAATCCGACCTTAATGCTTAAATTAGCTTTATATTGGGGCATGGGATTTATTTTGTTGGCAACGATGATTACGGTCTTTAACCGCTGGCAAGAAGGAGATTATGCCGCTGCATTATTCAATAGCACCGGTATTGTTGGCATACTCTTATATTTAGGTGGCTATTATGCTATTGAAAAATGGATGAGGATAGATTTTTTTGGAACGGATCAACAACTGGCTATTTTGTTACCGCTCATCACGATTTTGGCTTACAAATGGCACGAAAATAAGATGCCGTTTGGTGAGCGTGTTCTGGTGACTTTGATTGAAGGATTTGAATCTCTTCTCAATTATTTAGCCAATACACTCTCTTTTTTGCGAGTTGCTGCGTTTAGTCTTAATCATGCCGCGTTAGCTATTGCGGTATTTACGTTAGCGAATATGATGGGTTCCCCGGCGGATTGGTTCGTGATTATTTTAGGCAATCTGTTTATTGTCGGTTTGGAAGGGGCGATCGTCACCATTCAAGTTTTGCGTTTGGAATATTATGAAGGTTTTTCACGGTTTTTCAGTGGCGATGGGCGGGATTTTCGTCCGTTGATAAAGGGTATTCATTAGATTTGACATTTGTCCGTTCATATATTTTAATTAATGACTTATAGCAATCCTAAATGAGTTATAGCGTTTTTGCGTTTAACGCATTACAGCGTTATAGTGTTTTTTATTTAATTTATGAATAACTTAAACTAAATTAATTGTACTTTATTTAATCGGGAATTGCTATATATAGACTTTGTCATTTTGAAAAAAGGAGTGACGCAGAGCGTCACATAAGTATTCCAACGCTGGAGCGTTGGAACCAGAAAAAAGGAGTGACGCGGAGCGTCACATAAGTATTCCAACGCTGGAGCGTTGGAACCAGAAAATGTACAAGTCATTTAGGATGGCTATATTTTCACGCATACCTTACCTATTTTTAACAGGTTGGAATTGTCAACACATTATCACTGAATGTTATTGGACAAATGTTATCACTGTCTATAGCTGGTAACCGGTTTTTTAAGGTGATTTCGTTTGGAGCGGTAGGAATCACTTGGCTTTGTGGTAAATCAACCTCATTTTTCAGATGAGCATACATACGATCTAAGGCTTGATGGAAATAATAAAGCAAGGAAATTTGCGTATTGATTTCATATAGCTGGTTAAACGCATCAAAATGATGGGTATTTTTGACTTCAAGATAAACCAGTTGGCTATTGCTCTCGGTCTTCTGATTGAGCCCGTAGTAGGCGCGAGCGGTAAAATTCACATGCGCCAACGCATCATCGCGCCCATGTACCATGATTGCTGGTTTACCTCGTAAATCACCATTAGCTAAAATCTCTTGTATGCCCTCTTGAACACGTTCATAATTATCCAATTCTGTACCAGTTAATACGCTACCACTATTTATAGTTACGCCATTTGTGCCGGTGGCTAATCGTCGTAGACATAATGCGCCTTCTAAATCGCCATCTTCAGTACCATTCTCATTAACACTTAAACGAAAGTTGATGCCATCACCATTATTGCCACTGTTATTAATGAGGTTGGTACCACTGGAAGGTGGTATACCACTGCCAGTTTGAAAATCATCGGCTAAATCTAACAAGCTTTTGGCTCTTGGTGGATCACCATTATCACTAGCCGCATAACTATAGCCGCACAAATTATCGACCACGCTAAAACGCCCATAAGCATTGGCATACAAATTGGCAAAACTGGCATAAACAAAAGCGTCTTCATAGTAATCGGCAATGGCATTGGTTGTTTTTAATGTACCATAATTGTTAAGCTTTCCTTGTGCTTCACTGATTTGTCCTTGTAATGAATAGCTATCTAATAAATCGACACGAGATAAAGCAACACAACGTTCAGATAAACCAAAATCAGTATCCGCACTCGCACAGGGTTGATAAACATTGTAGTAGGTAATCACATCAAACAGCGATTTTCGATATTGTTGATAGAAGAAAGTTTGATCATCTTGTTTAATGGTAACGCCTTCAGCATCACCAGGTATATCACGCGAATTAATCATGGCAGCGGCTACCACAATACCATCAATCAAACCCCGTGAACCTTGCCTATCTTGTTCGGCAGCCCGTAATGAGGCAGCTCCACCACTAGAAATACCAGCCGCAATAACGAGAGTATTTTCTGGTGTTATTGTCGATTTGAGCGTTGTTCCTTCTTTTTCCCCAAAATTGTCCTCTAAATTAAGAATATTAAAGGCAAATTCGATAGCTTCCAAAACATCCTCACCCCAATTGGCTTCCGGATTTTGTTGTGAATGGGCGTGTTTTTGGGCAAGCCGATTTGGATAGTTGGAACTATAAGCGGATAAATCCATTTGTGAGGTGCCTTGGGCCCTAAAATGAGCTTTGTTATCCACATCGGTTGCGATGCCGCGTGTGCCATCTATTAAATTGACGGTATCAGTATCTAAATCATGGACCCCATTACCGGTACCTTTATCAGTGTAGGCTACGGCACAATTATTTTTTAATCCCCATTCGCCGATGGTGCTAATGGCACCATATACGCCCCGCGAACCTGGAGAAGGCGCGGCAATAATACAGGGATTATCGAGGTCAAAACTATCGGGTAGCTGTACCATCATGGTGACATTTTTACGTCCACTTCCATCATCCGCATAAGCCACATATTCTTTGCCAGATACTTTACCATTATTGCTGGGCCTAGCAAATTGGGTGGATGCGGCTGGGCCATATAAAGTACCATAACCCGCACTGCTGCGCATATCTTGAAAAGCTTGATATTGATTAACAATTGTCGCTCGCCGAATTTCCGAAGCGGTGGGATTTTCTGGATCGGTTGCAATGGGTGCTGATCCGGTTAATCCATTTTGTCCTAATCCGGCCGTTAATAGATCACCATTAATACTATCAGATTCTTCATCTGAAAATTGTTCGTCTTCTTCAGATTCTTCATCAGAAGATTGCTCGTCATCAGAAGATTCGTCATCTGAGGATTGCTCGTCATCAGAAGATTCGTCATCTGAGGATTGTTCATCATCAGAAGCAGATTGTGATGAATCGTCCTTATCATCATCTTTATCACGAAGGGTATTGACCAATCCAGTGATTGCCCCAACGGCCATGATAGCGTATATGGTGTTTATACCACCGCTTTCATCTTCTTGTTCTTGACAACCGTTGAGTAAATTAACTATTAACAATAAACTTATTACGCTAACTATTTTTAGTTTCATCATATTTTCTGGTTGATTTAGAGGTTTTGTTCATTAATGGGTATAGCGTTTTTGTGTTTAATGCGTTACAGCGTTATAACATTTTTTATTTAATTATGAATAACTTAAATTAGATTAATTGTACTTTGTTTAATCGGGAATTGCTATATTCTTTATCGTGTTGAAAATCCGGTCAATTCTGGTTCAAACCAAATAGTACAACGAATTTGAAAAGCAAACAACGAATAACTTTAACACGCTTTTGACTTGATTCGTTAGTTTGCTTTTCAAATTCGTTGTACTCAATTCGTTGTACTATCTGGTCTGAATCAGGATTCACAAGATTTTCAGGATTAAAAATCGTCTGAATCAAGAAACGAATCAAAACCAAAGGGGCTCTCCGGAAAATCCTTAATTGTCTGAATCAGGATTATCGGGATTCACAAGATTTTTAGGATTAAAAACTGTCTGAATCAAAAAACGAATAACAACCAAAGGGCCCATCCTGAAAATCCTGATTCAGACAAAAAAATCAACGCAATCCGTTAAACACTTCCTCGTAATGAAGCAAAGCGAGATCAACCCATCACTTAATTTAATACACTTCATCGTGTGTACCAATATCTATAAAAATGGCTTTATTTTCACTGGCAAAATAAAAAATGATTCGTACATCGTATTCAACACTAAAACTCCACAATTCTTGTAGTTTACCCGAAAGCTTGTGGGTCCTTAAACGTCCATCAAAAGGATTTTCTTGAAATATTTTTACCTTTTGCCAGAATTTGGTTTGTAGATAAGGTTGTCCTCGAATTTTTCGACGAAATGCTCGTTTAAATGAGGGACTAAAAGCAATTTCAATCATTCAACATTTCCTCAAGCCGATTCATATCGCTAGAAAATTCTAACGGGTTATCACGATGTTGTTGTTGACTGATTTGATAATTTTGATAAATTTTTTCACGTCGTTCTTCGATGAGATATTTTTCCAGTAATTCTTTTAACTCAAATTTCTCATGATAAGATAAACTATGAACGTGTTCAACAACTGCGGCAAAATTGACTTGCATATTTAAATACCCTCGTTTGGAAGTCATTAAAACAAAAATTATCATACATGAAGTGTCACCAATTAACGAACTTTCAATGTACCTTTAAAAGCAACGAATGAAAAACCAAAGGGCCCATCCTGAAAATCCTGATTCAGACCAAATAGTACAACGAAACGTATAGCAATCCTAAATCAGTTATAGTGAATTAACCCTATCATCTTGACATAACAATGATTGCAACATGCTAGTTCCTGCTCTTTGACTTCCACCCACAAAAAAATTACTCATATTAATTTATTTAGCCTCTCCTATTTTTAAAAATGTTCAGAATATCTTCTATTTAGAATAGAAATGTGGTGGATTCTACTCACCCAACATTTTTCTACTTATGCTTACGCTTATTGCTACATGCTATTCGGCGATTATTTTTTCCAAAAATATAGACTCGCCTAACAGTCTATCTGTTGGATAATAGGTCATAAACCCAAATTTATTATAAAACATCAATGCCTTATGATTATGGTTGTTGACTTCCAGCCGAAGACATTGCATTCCTTTTTCTTTCGCTATTTTTATAGTCTCCTTCATTAATAAATGACCAATTCCTTGTTTACGGTATTCCGATTTAACCCCAATTGATGTCAGAAATGCGTACCGTTGCCTCTTGTCATTTGCATAAACCGCTGCAAAACCAATATCTATTTCCGCTTGCTTCGCCACAATAACCTCTGCAAATTTGATAAGTTTGATACAATATTTTGATAGTTTTGTCCGCGAACTGATTGGTGGTATGTAAGTTAAATCTAGTTCTGTTATTAAACTCAACAAGCGGATTTTCGATTTTTTTCTACCATCAAGCCGCTCAAATATTACCATATTCATAGTTTAGATTATAGTTTTCAATAATTTGGCTAGAAACCTTCGAGGTTTTAAAAACCTAGAAGGCTTAGTGTCAGAGATTTTTTACAGAGATTTTTTACGTTGATATTAAATCAGATCATAGCTATTTAAAAATTCATGAATTTTTTCAATGGGATTAAACATCATCACATCAACAATCGAAAGGTTAGGAACAAAAGTCTTACCAAACTGTGGATACACAATGGGTTTTGATTTAATAAAAAACAGTTGAATTCCTTGTGCGGCAAATATTTCTTGATTGTATAGATTTTGTCCACCAATGGCATTTATATAATGAAACGCTGAAAGTGCGTGACAGATTGCGAATATCCGCTTCTGTCCTTTCAAGCCATCATCTGTTTGTAATTCTGATGAAATTGTTATTTTTGTTTTAATATTCAAATATCTATTAATTATGAGTAGAGAATGCTCAATAAATTGAAATAAATTTTTTTCATGAGAGGTAAAACATTGTTCAATGACTGGCATCGCTGAGG
>Ga0233403_10000080_pt1 | contig 39046 bp, 43 predicted proteins | sample Na_oxic_1_MG_FD_179866 | JGI IMG/M metagenome (GOLD analysis project Ga0233403, IMG submission 179866) | Seawater microbial communities from Saanich Inlet, British Columbia, Canada - Na_oxic_1_MG | ecosystem: Environmental > Aquatic > Marine > Inlet | place: Canada: British Columbia | collected...
TAAAGAACATCCTGATGTTGCAATCAGCCTTAACAACTTAGCAGCATTGCTTGATTCCCAAGGCAACTATGACCAAGCCAAGCCTTTGTATGAAAGGTCATTAGCTATTAAAGAGAAAGTCCTTGGTAAAGAACATCCACTCGTAGCAACCAGCCTTAATAACTTGGCCTTATTGCATCAAACCCAAGGCAACTATGACCAAGCCAAGCCTTTGTTTGAACGGGCTTTGGCTATTCATGAGAAAGTCTTTGGTAAAGAACATCCTGATGTTGCAATCAGCCTTAACAACTTAGCAGCATTGCTTGATTCCCAAGGCAACTATGACCAAGCCAAGCCTTTGTATGAAAGGTCATTAGCTATTAAAGAGAAAGTCCTTGGTGATGAGCATCCTGATGTTGGAATTAGTTATGGTAATTTAGCAGGAATATATGAGGCGCAAGGCGAATATAAACAAGCTGAACCATTACGCCGTAAAGCTTTAGAAATTCATGAAAAAGTTTATGGAGAAAATCATCCTCATGTTGCAACCAGTCTTAACAACTTGGCATTATTGCACAAAACCCAAGGCAACTATGACCAAGCCAAGCCTTTGCTTGAAAGGTCATTAGCTATTTATGAGAAAGTTCATGGCAAAGAACACCCAAGTGTTGCAACCGGCCTTAACAACTTGGCTTTATTGCACAAAACCCAAGGCAACTATGACGAAGCCAAGCCTTTGTATGAACGGGCTTTGGCTATTCATGAGAAAGTCTTTGGTCCAGAACATCCAAGCGTTGCAACCAGCCTTAACAACTTAGCAGGATTACATTATTCACAAGGCAACTATGACCAAGCCAAGCCTTTGTATGAACGCTCTTTGGCTATTGATGAAAAGGTTTATGGTCCGAACCATCCAGAGGTTGCAACTGACCTTAACAACTTAGCATTATTGCATCAAGCCCAAGGCCATTATGACCAAGCCAAGCCATTGTATGAAAGGTCATTAGCTATTCGTGAGAAAGTCTTTGGTGATGAACATCCTGATGTTGCACAAAGTCTTAACAACTTGGCTTTATTGTATGATTCCCAAGGCCACTATGACCAAGCCAAGCCTTTGTATGAAAGGTCATTAGCTATTCGTGAGAAAGTCTTTGGTGATGAACATCCTGATGTTGCACAAAGTCTTAACAACTTGGCTTCATTGTATGATTCCCAAGGCAACTATGACCAAGCTAAGCCTTTGTATGAACGCTCGTTAAAGATTCTAAACAAGTTCTTTGAACCTGACCATCCTTATGTTCGTATGGGTACAAACAACTACAACGATTTACTTTCCAAAATGGACAAACAATGAAACGTAAAACCTCACCTTGGAAAAAGTATCAACCTCATGAAATTAAACGCTATGCTAAGATTTGGTGGCGGCTTCGTTCTCAGAAACGATATAGCGAAGCCAATCGGATATTGATGATTTACAAATACCCACCGTTTTGGTTACCGGTCATTGGGCTTTTGATTATGTATGGAATCTTTTGGAGTCCTTTTGATTCTGTTACGAAATCAATGACCGTTGCACCAGTAAGTTCCATTGAACTTGTAACAGGTTCAAACATTAATTGGAGAGGCTAAACAAACATGAATTTAGATTGGTTAAGTTTGGAGTATTTGATAGAAAACAAAGATTGGTTATTCTCTGGCATTGGTCTGATGATATTTACTATCTTAGGTTATTTCTTTTTTGTACGTCCAATGAATCGGAAAACGAGTCAACAGTTAGAAGACATAAGCGATAACATCAAAAATCAAGGTGATACCACATCATCTAAAACATCTATTGATGATAGTACCATCAATGGTCCAATTCACACCGGTCAAGGCGATATTAATTATGATATTCCACAAAAAACAAGATGATACCACATCATCTAAAACATCTATTGATGATAGTACCATCAATGGTCCAATTCACACTGGACAAGGTAATATCAATGTCAACTATGGAATTTCGTCTGACAGATTTCAACAATTATCAGAAGATTTAGGCGTAACCAAAGTCGCTTTAAAAACCTTCTTTAAAACCACTAAGAAGAAACAAGTCCCCCTTGAGGATTTAGATAATGCCCTACGTGAAATAGCCAAGCATTACAAAGAATTACTGACTAAAGTTGACACCCTTAATCCTGATGACCCCGACGTGGCTGAATTGATAAAGCAAGCCGAACAAGCCATAGAAAATGGAGAATTTGACCAAGCCGAGCAATTGTTAAATCAAGCCAGTGAACTTGATATAAAAGCGGCTGAACAAGCGCAAGAAGTAGCTGAACAAGCGCAAGAGGTAGCCAATAAGCGGTTTGTGTCCGCAGCCGAATCATTAGCAGCCAATGGTAGTTTGAAAATGACACAGTTGGCTTACCGGGAAGCTGGGGAGTATTACGAAAAAGCGGCTAAGTTGTTACCTTCTGGAAATGAGGTTTTAGCTGATTATTTGAATAATGCTGGGTATGCTTTTAATGATGCGGCTTTGTATGATAAGGCTAAACCCTTATATGAACAGTCTTTGGCTATTCATGAAAAGGTTTATGGTCCGAACCATCCAGACGTTGCAAGAGACCTTAACAACTTGGCAGGATTGTATGATTCCCAAGGCAACTATGACCAAGCCAAGCCGCTTTATGAACGTTCTTTAGCTATTGATGAAAAGGTTTATGGCCCGAACCATCCAGACGTTGCAAGAGACCTTAACAACTTGGCAGGATTGCAGCACAGAACCCAAGGCAACTATGACCAAGTCAAGCCTTTGTATGAAAGGTCATTAGCTATTTATGAAAAGGTTCATGGTAAAGACCACCCAAGCGTTGCAACCAGCCTTAACAACTTGGCAGTATTGCATGATTCCCAAGGCAACTATGACCAAGCCAAGCCGCTTTATGAACGTTCTTTAGCTATTCGTGAGAAAGTCTTTGGTAAAGAACATCCTAGCGTTGGAATAAGTTATGGTAATTTAGCCGGAATCTATGAGGCACAAGGCGAATATAAACAAGCTGAATCATTGTGCCGTAAAGCTTTAGAAATTCATGAAAAAATTTATGGAGAAAATCATCCTCACGTTGCAAAAGGCCTTAACAACTTGGCAGCATTGCATAAAACCCAAGGCAACTATGACAAAGCCAAGCCTTTGTATGAAAGGGCTTTAGCTATTTTTGAGAAAGTACATGGTAAAGACCATCCACTTGTTGCAACCAGCCTTAACAACTTAGCTGAATTGCATTATTCCCAAGGCAACTATGACCAAGCCAAGCCGCTTTATGAACGTTCTTTAGCTATTAAAGAGAAAGTCTTTGGTGATGAGCATCCAAGCGTTGCAACCAGTCTTAACAACTTGGCAGAATTACACAGAACCCAAGGCAACTATGACCAAGCCAAGCCTTTATATGAAAGGTCATTAGCTATTAAAGAGAAAGTCTTTGGTGATGAACATCCTTACGTTGCAACCAGTCTTAACAACTTGGCATTATTGCATTATTCCCAAGGCAACTATGACCAAGCCAAGCCTTTGTATGAAAGGTCTTTAGCCATTTATGAGAAAGTACATGGTAATGACCATCCAGACGTTGCAGGTAGCCTTAACAACTTGGCAACATTGCATTATTCCCAAGGCAACTATGACCAAGTCAAGCCTTTGTATGAAAGGTCTTTAGCCATTTATGAGAAAGTACATGGTAATGACCATCCAGACGTTGCAACCAGCCTTAACAACTTGGCCATGTTATACGAAGCAAAAGGCAACTATAACGAAGCCAAGCCGCTGTATGAACGGGCTATTGAAATTGTAAATAAGTTCTTTAAACCTGACCATCCTAAAGTGCTTCTCTATACAGAAAACTACAACGATTTACTTTCCAAAATGGACAAACAATGAGTAGAGAAAGAACCTCCCCTTGGAAAAAGTACCAACCTCATGAAATTAAAAGGTATTTCAAAATATGGTGGCGGCTTCGTTCACAAAAACGATACAGCGAAGCCAATCGGATATTAATGATTTACAGATACCCACCGTTTTGGTTACCGGTCATTGGGCTTTTGATTATGTATGGAATCTTTTGGAGTCCTTTTGATTCTGTTACGAAATCAAAAAACGTTACACCCGTAAGCTCTGTTGATTCTGTAACAAATTCAAACATTGATTGGGCATCAGTCAGAAAGTTTGTCATTTCGAGTAAAGCGATAAATCTAAAAAAAATAGGTTTCTCGCTGCACTCGAATTCAATGACAAAGACTCATCTTGAAAAAAATTTAGCTTCTGAAAAGGAGTGACGCGGAGCGTCACGGATGGATTCCAACGCCGGAGCGTTGGAACCAGAAATAAACTTTCTTTTGCTTTTGCGTTGGAACCAGAGCAATGACGAAGACTCATCTTGAAGAAAATATAACTTCTGAAGTTGATAGATAAAGTATATATCTGCGAATTAAGAGTTAAAAAGAGAAATACATTTCAAAATAGTGATTTATAAATCATATAGTTTTTGAGAGTCATTTATAACTCTTTAATTTTCAAATGCTCAATGTCAACCCTTAATTTCGCATTATATATATGTTTTTATTGACAACTGGGCCATGCAATACCTTCAATATCATTGTAATCGGTGACGATTTCTTGGGCTACCGTTATCTGGCAGGTTTCAGGATTAATCGCGCCGAGCGTAAGATTGCGTTTACCATGAATGCCAAATATCAAAGTATCATCGGGCAAGGTATCAAGGGCCTCAATTTCTGCGCCGAGTGTTTGTTCTTCACAAATCACATTCAAGCGGCCAGTAGTGATATCGTAAGCCAATAGTTTTATGCCAGCATCTGGCGCACCATCAACCAAGTTACCGACACCATACAAAATAGTGCCGGCGATATTCCACGTCAAATCTTCAACCTCACCTGCATAAGAAACAACCAGCGTTGCTTGACCAGATTGAGTATCAATGGTGACAAGTCCATCGCTACTCGCCCAACCCCATAAGGTGCCATCAGGTGCAAAAGAAATACCATCAATTTCTTTGAAACCCATTGGGCCAATTTCGGTCAGTCCGCCAGTGGTTTTATCAACAGTATAAAGATAACCGGGTTTATCGGTATCTTTACCTGACGCGGCAAAAAGTTCAGCCGTTTGTGGATGATTGTCTAAAGCTTCAAGATCATAAGCAATTTTGAGATCGCCGAGGGCTTTGACTTCCAAGGTTTCAGGCGAAACGGTGAACAGTTGGGAGTCATTGCGTTTGTCATCATGAACGCCGTATAGTTGGCAGATTTCACTTTGTGGAAAAGATTCAAACAAAGTGGGTAAACCAAATTTACTATTACGTCCGCCAAGATAAAAACCATCATCAACATAATGGCTATCTCTTCCTAACCGATTGGGATTGTTAATAACACCTAAATATCCACCATTAAATCTGGCGACATAAATTTTGCTATCTGGGGCCATTTGTAATGCACCCAATTTTGAGCGAGAGCTACCAACTAATTGAACAAAGTCTTGTCTATCAGATGCTTGTAAATCAAATTGATATATCGTTTTATCTTCAATGAGACTACCGTACAATTTGGTCCCATCAGGAGAAAACTCTACGCCATAGGGGTATTCATAACCTGGCAACGATATAGGATTAGAAACTTGGCCCGTTTCATTATCAAAATCAAAAACTTCAAAAAAGCCTTCTTGTAGTGAAACAGCCAAGGCTAAACGATTACCATCAGGCGATGCTTTTAGATAGCCAACTGAACCACGGTCAGTAGTGTCACCCATTTTATCAACCCGATGAACACTGCCAGAATGACTAATAATCGGAGTTGTACTGACTTTTGATTGAGTGACCAAATAAGCATGAAAAGTGTTATTATTCACGCCATGTGAAATTACCCAAAAATCGACTTGGTTACGATGTCTGACCGCAGTAATTTTTTCTGCTGTTGGTGTCCAAAGAGGAACATTTTTAACCGTAATGTCACCTAAACCATCGTCCAAAGTCATATCAACGGTTGAATATGCCAATCCCTCTTCACTAGCAAATGCGTCAACCGTAAAAATGTAGTAGATATCACTACTTTCTGGCTTTGGAACAATGATAGCGGATTGTGTTGATGAGGAATTTCCCACCAATCCGGTACTATTAGACATTGGAACATGAGCCTTATTCCAAACTGTGTTGCCATTCGTGTAAAAACGAAGTTTTCCTTCTGGGGTACTCATAACTGCACAGCCTTCGTATTGACCCATTTCGCTATCAGTTAAAACAACCGGCGAACCACTATTAAAGTCAATACCAACTTTTCCACCAAAATACCAAATATAACCTTCCCTACTTTGTGCTTGTACTGAGGAAATAACCAATATTCCCCAAAATAACATAAGAGCTAACCTAAATTTTCTCATTTGAAACCTCCTATTATTTATTAAGGAAAATGAGGACCATAAATAATTTCTATAATCTATTATGAATTATGCACTCTTTCTCTTTTTCAAAATTGGCTTAGAGATCGAGTGAATTTTGTTGGGCTTTTTTTATTAGACATTATTAAATTTAATTTAAATATTTGATTTTATAGCTATTAAATTTTTGTTTAATATAAAATCAGTCATTGACGTTAAATCACGATAAACTCTATTCTTAAAAGCGTTGCCTATGTTAACCGAAATCAATGTGACACTTCGAGTACCAATTCGTCACATTTTAATTTTATTGGTGTCACATTGGTGTAACATTTTCAATTATCAGTTATCAGTTATCAGTTATCAGTTATCAGTTATCAGTTATCAGTAAATCAGTAAAGATGAGTACAACGAATTAAAACGATACAACGAATAAATCCTTAACTTAGGCGAAAAGCACAAAAAAATATCCCATAATTGTCCAGCAAAAAATGCTATTTCTTGAAGAAATAGTATTTTTAAGTAAGATAATAGTGGCGAATGGTGAATAATGAATCAACAAATACCATAACTTGTCATTAATCGTCGTTTCACTATGCAACGCTCAATGACAACCAGAATCATTTAAAATAGCTATAATGAATAGAATTCTCGATTCATCTCGCCATTCGCCATTTACCATTCGCCATTCACCATAATTGATAAATATGTCAGAGAAATTGGCTAGAGAACAGTTACTATCTGAATTGAAAGATTTACAACAAGAACTCCACCACCTAAAAGAAAAAAAAGTGGATAGGGATAACTTGCTTCAGACAGTGATTCAATACATAGAGAATTACGAAGTTGTCTTACCAAAAAATACCGAGACAACGTTACTTGAACTTGATGAGTTAAAAAAAGATAAAAGTGATTTAGAACTTTTACTACAGTTCGTCACTGAACATGGTGACCGCTTTGAAGCCATGTTGGATACAAAGATTCAAGAAATGTTGAAAGAAAAACAGCAGTTAGAAATTTTTCTTGAACAATTACTGACCGAAATTGAATCAATCAGTATTTATCCAACGCACAGTTATAACGGATTTCAAGTCCGTTTAAGTTCTACCAATGGACAACCTTTTCCGTTCGGAGCTACAGTCGTACCAGGCGGTATCAACTTTTCAATCTACTCCCAACATGCGACCTCTTGTATTTTAGTCTTATTTGAAAAAGGTCAGCTTGAACCGATGGTAGAAATTCCTTTTTGTGGCTTATTTGAACAAATAGAGACAAAAATACCGGTTGCTTGTGAATTTCGGATTGGTCATGTTTTTACCATGACCGTCTTTAATTTGGACTATAACAATATTGAATATGGATTTCGTATGGAGGGCCCTGGTGAAGTGGTTCCATCAGGTTTACCAAGCCTTCATCGCTTTGATCCAAATAAAATTTTGATAGAACCGTATGCCAAAGCCATTGGTGGTAGAGATGTCTGGGGAAAAACACCGCAGTTGAACGATCCGTACCCATATCGCGCTCGTATTATGCGTGATAATTTTAATTGGCAATTTGATCGTCCACTTGAACTGCCGATGCAAGATTTGATTATTTATGAAATGCACGTCCGAGGTTTTACTCAACACTCCTCTTCACAAGTGGATGAACCTGGGACTTATGCCGCAATTCAGCAAAAAATTCCTTACTTCAAAGAACTTGGAATTAATTGTATTGAACTTTTGCCCATTCATGAATTTGACGAACTAGAAAATAAGCGTGTTAATCCCGAAACCGGAGAAGGATTGACGAATTATTGGGGTTACAACACCATTGGCTTTTTTGCACCCAAAGCCGGTTATGCAGCAGCTGGCAAAACCAAAGATGGCACCTTAGTCGCCAATGAATTCAAAGCACTTATCAAAGAACTCCATCAAAATGGTATTGAAGTGATACTTGATGTCGTATTCAATCATACTGCCGAAAGTGATGAAGATGGGCCAATTATTTCTTTCAAAGGTATTGATAATGCAACATATTACATGCTAACACCCGATAAAAAGTATCAGAATTTTAGTGGGACTGGTAATACCTTGAACTGCAATCATCCTATTGTCCGCAATATGATACTTGAAGCATTACGTTATTGGGTGACGGAATATCATATTGATGGCTTTCGCTTTGATTTAGCCTCTATTTTGGTGCGTGATCCTTCCGGTACACCACTGGAAAATCCACCTTTAATCGAAACACTCTCTTATGATCCGATTTTAGCAAAATGTAAACTCATAGCAGAAGCATGGGATGCGAGTGGACTTTATCAAGTCGGTACTTTTCCTCACTACGGGTGGTGGGCTGAATGGAATGGGAGATATCGTGATGATTTGCGCCGTTTTCTGAGAGGGGATCATGGCACCATTGAAGCTATTATACAGCGAATACAAGGTTCACCGGACCTGTATGCCGGGCGTGGAACTATAGCGTCTATTAATTTTATTACCTGCCATGATGGTTTTACGCTACTTGATCTCTTTTCGTATCACGAAAAACATAATGAAACGAATGGTGAAAATAATCTTGATGGTACCAATGATAATCTCAGTTTCAATTATGATTGTGAAGGGCCTACCGATGATCACAAAATCAATGCCTTGCGAAAGCAACAAATGAAAAATGCCATTGCAATTCTGATGGTTAGTCAAGGTATACCAATGATTTTGATGGGTGATGAAATGGCTCGAACTCAAGAGGGTAACAATAATACCTATTGCCAAGATAATGAACAAAATTGGTTAGATTGGACATTATTAAACACCCATCAAGATTTATTTCGCTTTGTCAAAAATTGCATTGCTTTCCGCAAAATACACCCCGTATTAAGGAATAGTGAACATTTTTGTCATCCAAATGACGTAAATAATAGTTATCCTAATATAACCTGGCATGGTATACAAGTAGAGCAACCTGATTTGTCTTACCATAGCCATACATTGGCTTTCATGTTATCTGGACAATCAAAAGATGATATGAAGGCGGATAATTTCATTTATGTAGCGATGAATATGTACTGGGAAGCTCTGAATTTTGAATTGCCCGCATTACCAGAAGGTATGAAATGGTCTCTGTTTGCCAATACTAATAACTTATCACCAGAAGATAATTATTCACCTGGTACCGAACCGCTTTTGTCTGAACAACAACATTTTTCCATAGATGCACACTCAGTAGTTATCTTAGTAGGAAGATAGACATCTTCTTGAGGTATTTTTTAGAACCACGATCTCTCCCTCCCCCTAACCCCCTCCCGCTCGGCGGTCCCTGAGCTTGTCGAAGGGGGAGGGATCGTGGTTTTTCTGGTTCCAACGCTCCGGCGTTGGAATCCTTATGTGACGCTCCGCGTCACTCCTTTTTTCTGGTTCCAACGCTCCGGCGTTGGAATCCTTATGTGACGCTCCGCGTCACTCCTTTTTTTTCTGGTTCCAACGCTCCGGCGTTGGAATCCTTATGTGACGCTCCGCGTCACTCCTTTTTTCAAAATGACAAAGTCTAACATCCTAAGTGCAGCGATCGAATAACGTGGATAAATGAATTGAGCCTCATCTTTTTTTAAGGAGTTTATTTTTATGGCAGAAGAAACCATTTTTTCAAAAATCATCAAACGAGAAATTCCCGCTGATATTGTCTATGAAGATGATAAATGTTTAGCATTCAAAGATGTCAACCCACAGGCACCAGTCCATATTTTAGTGATTCCTAAAAATACCATTGTTAAACTCGCTGATGCCCAAGAAGCAGATGCAGCATTACTAGGACATTTGTTGCTAACTGCACGGAAAATCGCAGTTTCTGAAGGCTATGCTGACGGATTTAGGATTGTGATCAATAATGGGGAAAAAGCCGGACAAACGGTGTTTCATTTACATGTTCATTTGCTTGCCGGACGAGGATTTCAATGGCCCCCAGGATAAAGGGAGAAAGGGGAAAGAGGGAAGGGACATTTATCTTAAAAACCGCTAAAAAATCGTGGTTTTCGTCAATTCATTGTACTTTTATTATCAATTGACTCTAAAATTTCAGTGATTTCTAACCACATTTCTTCGGCTTGTTGTAAATTTTGAGATAATGTTGTTTGTTGGCGTGCATACTCTTGTACTTTATTTTTATCATCATAAATCGTTGGATCGCCTAACAATGCTTCAATAGCCGCCTTTTCTTTTGTTAGCCGATCCAACTCCGTTTCTACTTTTTTAACACGATTTTGGAGAGAACGACGTTGTTCACGTTGTTGCGCTTTCAAACGTTTTATTTCAATAGTCGATTTTTCTTTGTTAATATCTGCTTTTCCCGTTTCACCTTGTTCAAGTAGCCATTGTCGGTAATCCACTAAATCACCATCAAAAATAGTCACACCTCCATTAGCCACTAAAAACAACTGTTCAGTCGTCGTGCGTAACAAATGGCGATCATGAGAAACAATAACCAAAGCACCGACATACTCTTGTAAAGCTAAAGTTAGCGCATGACGCATTTCCAAATCTAAATGGTTAGTCGGTTCATCTAATAATAAAACATTAGGACCCTGCCATACCAATAAAGCCAACGCCAGCCGCGCTTTTTCGCCACCTGAAAACGGGGCAACCGGAGACTGTGCCATATCGCCCACAAAACCAAAACCACCCAAAAAATCACGTAATGACTGTTCACTCACTTTTGTATCCAACCGTTGTAGATGTCTTAAAGGGCTATCCTCATTACGCAACTGCTCCAATTGATGTTGTGCAAAATAACCCACTTGCAAACCCTCTGCACTTGTCAATTCCCCCTGCTGTAATTTAAGTTCTCCCGCCAGCAATTTAATCAAAGTAGATTTTCCAGCCCCATTTTTACCTAATAAACCAATACGTGAGCCTGGTGTAATCTGCAACGTAATTTTTTCAAGTATCGGCGTATCTGTATAACCAATACTCACCTTTTCTAAATCAATTAATGAATGAGGTATTTTGGGGGGCACCTTAAAACTAAAATGAAAGGGAGAATCAACATGAGCAGAAACAATTTTTTCCATCCGTGCCAATGCTTTAACACGACTTTGTGCTTGTTTAGCTTTGGTCGCTTTATAGCGAAAACGGTCAACAAATGACTGAAGATGAGAAATTTCTTGTTGTTGTTTTTGATAAGTCGCTTGTTGTAAGGCTAGTTTTTCAGCGCGTTGACGTTCATAAGACTCGTAATTACCCGTATATAAATTAATAGATTGCTGTTCAATATGAGCAATACCAGAAACCACATTATCCAAAAAATCCCGATCGTGAGAAATCAATAACAAAGTCCCCTGATAACGCCTTAACCACTGCTCAAACCACAATACCGCATCTAAATCCAAATGATTCGTCGGTTCATCCAACAACAACAAATCTGAACGGCACATCAAAGTACGCGCCAAATTTAAACGCATCCGCCAACCACCTGAAAACTCATTGACAGGCTTTTCATCATCCGTCACTAAAAAACCCAAACCGTGCATAAGTTGCGTTGCTCGTGCTGGTGCCGTATAACCATCAATTGCCTCGAACTGTGCATATAAACTCGCTTCACGCATCCCATCTCCGGCTTGCCGAGCCACCTGTAAAGCCGTTTCAATCTCACGTAATTGTGTATCACCATCAAGTACATATTCAATCGCTGGTTGAACAACAGCTGGTGTTTCCTGAGCAACATGAGCAATGGTTAACTGAGAAGGTAACTCGACATCACCCGCATCAGATTGCAATTGCCCACGCAATAAAGCGAATAAACTTGACTTTCCACAACCATTAGCTCCAATAATACCAACTTTTTGACCGGGATTGATAGTGAGATTCGCATTTAAAAATAACGGTTTTGTACCACGTTGTAGAGAAAGATTGCGTAGAATAATCATACTTTTAAAACAGATGATAGGGGACAGGTAACAGGGGGGATAAGGAAAAATATATCAATAGGATTCGACATGCTCATCAACCAAGTTCATGGTTTGACATGCTCATCAATCGCTAACCGCGTTCAATAAGCATAACTTAACATTGTTTTTTAAACCGGAATAAAAATTAGTTCAATTTTGATTTGACAAAAAAACTGATTTTTATAGGTATAGGTGATAGGGTACAGGTATCAAGAAACTTGATACCGGTACTTACCTCTGTCTTTATTCTTCAACTTCATCCTCTTTAACTGGACGATCGACCAATTCTACAATCGCCATTGGTGCATTATCACCTTTTCTAAAACCAAACTTCAAAACACGTAAATAACCACCCGGTCGTTCAAGGTAGCGAGGTCCTAACTCATTGAATAATTTCGTTACAATGGCTCGATCTCTGAGTCTTGCAAAAGCCAAACGCCGATTAGCCACACTATCTTTTTTAGCCAAAGTAATCAAAGGCTCAACAACCCGCCGCAACTCTTTCGCCTTAGGCAAAGTCGTTTTAATCATTTCATGGTGTAAAATTGATACAGCCATATTTTTAAACATAGCTTTTCTATGACTACTGGTTCGATTAAAATGTCTACCTGCTTTGCGGTGACGCATAAACTTCTACCTCTCAATTCTCAAATTATCACAAAACGCTTAATTTCCAATAAACCTAACGATTGCTACGCTAGAAAGAACCTAATGATTAATAGGCATCAGCAAAACTTTTTTTAATTCCCTTCCCAAATAACAAAAACCCAGCTTCAAAAAGAAACTGGGTTCTTCTTAATATCATTCACTTTTAAAGCTTTCGAGATTAATTTTTTTTAAAGCCAAAAATTTTAACTTCAAAATGACCATTTATGATGATGATGCTTCAATTCGTTCCGGCAATCCCGGTGGTGGCCAATTTTCCAAATGAACCCCCAATGATAAACCTCTCGACGCTAAAACATCCTTAATTTCCGTTAGAGACTTTTTACCCAAATTAGGTGTTTTTAATAACTCATTCTCGTTTTTTTGAATTAAATCCCCAATATAATAAATATTTTCTGCTTTCAAACAATTAGCAGAACGGACCGTTAACTCAAGTTCATCAACTGGTCGCAACAAAACCGGATCAACCTCATTCTGTTCTGTTGGGACTTCCATTTCAACATTGCCTTCCAAATCCACAATCACCGACAATTGATCTTGTAATATCCTTGCAGCTTGACGGATAGCAAATTCAGGCTCAACAGTACCATTCGTTTCTAACTCAATAATCAGCTTATCCAAATTAGTGCGTTGTTCGACACGCGCACTTTCAACCTTATAAGAAACCCGCAAGACCGGACTGAAAGAAGCATCTAAAGTTAAATGACCTATAGGACTATCACCATCCTCCACCGTTTGGCTTTGTCTAGGTTGATAACCTCGTCCCTTCAACACCTTTAAACTCATAGACAGTTCACCTTCCTGAGTCAAATGTGCAATCAAATGATCTGGATTAACAATCTCAACTAAAGGTTGGGGCACAATATCCCGAGCATACACCTCACCGGGCCCTTTTTTAGATAAATGCAACGAAGCAACCATCGCCTCAGGCATACGAATAGCCAACCCTTTTAAATTCAATAAAATATCCATCACATCTTCCTGCACACCCTCAATAGCAGTATACTCATGTAACACGCTATCAATAGAGGCCTCAACCACCGCAGCCCCCTCTAAAGAAGACAATAACACACGTCGCAAAGCATTACCCAACGTATGTCCAAAGCCACGCGACAACGGTTCCAAGGTTACCTGTGCAGTCATTTCACCCAAGTGTTTAACATCAACTATACGCGGCTTTAACAACTTCATAATTAATTATCAATTCGCCTTTTTGAATAGTGAGGATAATTCTAAAGGTAGCAAAATCTGTTTGGTTTCCCCTCGTTTTCATTTTCATTCTCAAAAAAATCGAACGAAAAGGAAACAAAATACCACCCTACTTAATAAACCATTCACTATTTAAAAAAATCCTAATACCTATTAAACAACTTAAACAACTACTTAGAATAAAGTTCTACCACCAATTGCACATTCATATCGCCTGGCAATTCCCCTATAGTAGGTTGTGCCTTAAACACACCACTCATCTTTTCCACATCAACCTCTACCCACTCAGGCAATTCAAATTCAACAGCTTGGCTTAATGCTGCCTTAATACGCAATTGCGCCCGACTCTTACCCCGGATAGCAATCACATCACCAGCCTTAACCTGATAGGAAGGAATATTCACTGACTTTTCATTAACTAGAATAGCCTTATGGCTGACCAATTGTCTCGCCTCAGCCCGTGTCACCGCAAAACCCATCCGATATACCACATTATCCAAACGGCCTTCCAGCAACATCAACAAATTTTCACCAGTTGAACCTTTTTTACGACTAGCTTTTAGGTAGTAATTATGAAACTGTCGTTCTAAAACCCCATACAACCGACGCAACTTTTGCTTCTCACGTAGCTGTAGGGCATAATCCGATAACCTAGGACGTTTATCTCCATGCTGTCCGGGTAATTTTTCCAGCTTGCACTTTGATTCTAAGCCTCGCGCACGACTCTTTAAAAACAAATCAACGCCTTCACGACGGCTTAATTTACATTTTGGGCCTAAATATCTCGCCATATCTTTTTAATTTTTGAGGATGGTTAATAGGTTAATTTTTGATGATTAATTAACCTTTGATTAAACTCGCCGCCTTTTGGGAGGACGACACCCGTTATGTGGAATAGGTGTTACGTCAGTGATGCTAGTAATTTTAAACCCATTAGCGTTAAGAGACCGTACAGCTGATTCACGTCCTGGTCCGGGCCCTTTTATTTGTACTTCTAGGTTTTTTACACCAAATTCTTTTACTGCATTGCCGACCTTTTCGGCAGCTATCTGAGCAGCAAATGGCGTACTTTTACGAGAACCACGAAACCCACTACCCCCTGCCGTAGCCCAACCCAAAACATTGCCTTGACGATCCGTTATAGTAATAATCGTATTATTAAAAGAAGCATGCACATGAACAATTCCATCCGTCACATGCTTTTTAACCTTCTTAGGTTGGCGTTTCTCTTTATTTGCCATTATCTCTTTCTAATTGTTAATTGTTAATTGTTAATTGTTAATTGTTAATTGTTAATTGACACGATGCTCAACTTTTAGTTAAAACCGATTGATTTTTCTGCAAGGCTGATAAAGCGGTTGCGTATCCACCACAAATATCAGCCAATGAAATCAGATAGTTAAAAAAGTTGAGCCTCGCGTTAATTATTAATCATTAACAATTAATTATCTCTTAATCGGACGTCGTGGACCTTTACGGGTGCGAGCATTAGTACGTGTACGCTGACCACGCAAAGGCAAACCCCGCCGATGTCGCATACCACGATAACAACCTAAATCCATCAAACGCTTAATATTCATAGCGACTTCACGACGAAGGTCTCCTTCCACATCGTACTTAGCCACCTCATGTCGCAAAGTTTCTAAATTTTTATCGGAAAGGTCCTTAATTTTCATACTTGGGTCTATACTAGTTGCCTCGCAAATCTTTTCTGCGAGTTTACGCCCAATTCCATAAATCGAAGTCAACCCAATAATGGTATGTTTATGTCCACTTAAATTAATGCCAGCTATACGAGCCATAAAATTTAACCCTGTCGTTGTTTATGACGCTTCTCAGAACTACATATCACTCGAATAACCCCTTTACGCCTTATTATCTTACAATTTCGACACATCTTTTTTACCGATGCTCTCACTTTCATTATAATTACCCTATTCCAGTAATTCAGTTACCAGTAATCAGTTATCAGTAATCAGTAATCAGTAATCAGTAATCAGTTATCAGTTATCAGTTATCAACGTATCATAACATTATAATAATGAATAGTAATTAGCTATCAATTATCCATAAAAAGCCTTAAAAACCATACATACCTCAACACTCAAAATAGCTTAAATAAGCTATTAAAGAAGGTGAAGCTACTTAAAAACTGATAACTGATAACTGATAACTGGTAACTGATAACTGAATTTAACGTAGAGAGCCTTTTAAATTGGCCTTCTTCATAAGCCCCTCATACTGATGCGACATCAAATGCGCCTGCACCTGAGCCATAAAATCCATCGTTACCACCACAATGATCAATAGTGACGTACCACCAAAATAAAACGGCACATTCCACTTCAAAATCAAAAACTCCGGCAATAAACACACCGCCGTCATATAAATCGCACTCGCCAATGTCAAACGCGACATCACCTGATCGAGAAACTCCGAAGTCTGTTTACCTGGTCTTACACCCGGTACAAACGCTCCAGACTTCTTCAAATTATCCGCAATTTCTTTAGGATTGAAAATTAACGCCGTATAAAAAAAACAGAAGAAAATAATCGCCATCGCATAAAGCAACACATACAACGGCTGCCCCGGTGCCAAAGTCTGCGACAAATCCTTCAACCACGTCATCCCATCAGCTGCACCAAACCATCCACCTAAAGTGGCGGGAAATAGAATGATAGAAGAAGCAAAAATCGGAGGAATTACCCCCGCCATATTCACCTTCAACGGCAAATGACTGCTCTGCCCAGCATACATCCGATTACCCACCTGACGCTTCGCATAATTCACCGTAATTCTTCTTTGTCCACGTTCCACAAACACCACAAACGCAGTCACCAACAATGCCACCGAAAACAGCAGCAACATCGTCAACACATGTAACTGACCCGTGCGAGCCAACTCCAACGTACCACCTACCGCCGACGGCAAACCAGCCACAATCCCAGCATAGATAATAATCGAAATACCATTACCAATACCTCTCTCAGTCACCTGCTCACCCAGCCACATCAAAAACATAGCCCCGGTCACCAAAGTAGTAATAGCTGTAATCCGAAAACCCATCCCAGGATCAACCACCACGCCCTGACTCTCCAACGCAATAGCCACCCCAGTAGCCTGAAATGTAGCCAATCCCAACGTCCCATAGCGGGTATATTGAGTAATCTTACGCCGTCCCGACTCACCTTCCTTCTTCAACTGCTCCAAGGTTGGCGATACAGCAGTTAATAGCTGCATAATAATCGCCGCCGAAATATACGGCATAATACCAATCGCAAACACCGAAAACCGCTCCAGGGCCCCACCGGAAAACATATTAAACATATCCAGAATGGTGCCTTTTTGTGTCTCAAATAACGCAGCTAACTGCACCGGATCAATCCCCGGTACCGGTATAAAAGTGCCTATCCGAAATACCACAATGGCGCCCAATACAAACAATAATCGTTGTTTTAACTCGGTCAACCGACCGAATTTGCCTAGATCCGCTGCCCCAATTGCCACAATTAACTTTCCTCAATGATGGAACCGCCAGCAGCCTCAATCGCAGCCCTTGCCCCGCGCGTGACTTTTAGGGAACCGATTAAAATATCCACCTTGCGCGACAATTCGCCGGCCAAAAATATTTTGACTTTTTTAACACGTTGCTTAACCAATTTAGCCGCCTTCAAACTCTCCAAATCCACTCTTATTTCAGTTGGTAGCCGTTCTAATTGATCTAATCGCAACTGCGCGGTTGTTTTCAATATCACTTGACGAGACACAAATCCGACTTTGGGCAACCGTCGCTGTAAGGGCATCTGCCCCCCTTCAAAGCCTCTGCGGTGTTTTGCGCCGCTCCTAGAGAGCTGACCTTTATGACCGCGTCCACAAGTTTTGCCAGTGCCAGAACCGATGCCACGGCCCACTCTTTTTCTATTCTTCTTGGCACCCTGGGCGGGTTTTAAGGTATTTAAATACATTATTGAACTACCTCTTCTACGGTTAATAAATAAGCGACTTTTTGCACCATACCTCGAATCGCAGGAGTATCTTTTCGCAATACGGTATGATGTCGACGCCTAAGGCCGAGACAAGCAATGATGACCCGATGCTTGGCCTGTTTCCCCGCTAAGCCTTTTATTTGGGTCACTTTTAAATATTTTGTCATGATCTGTCCTTTATCATGGATAACCCCAGCTGGCCCTCAGAGTGATACTGGGATAGGTGGTTAATTTTCTATCGTTTTACCTTGGGCCAAAGCCAGAACCATTGTGTTTATTCATTATTTAAAAATAACTGGTAGAGAAAAAAAGTTCAAAAACAGAACAATAGTTTTTGTTTTTGAATTGCTTTATATCTCAACTCAATTCATCTTTAAGCCAACCTACTCGTTTTTCAGAGTATTTTCGGTGGGCAAGCGGGTGTACGATATTTTGGTTTTTTTCAAGTCTTTGTTACTCACCTTACAAGTAACTTCTTGCATAGAAAGCCCTATGGGAAAGGGCCTTAATGTTGATGATTTATTGGTATATCTCATCCACCGACTTACCCCGCTTAGTAGCGATAGATAACGGATCGGCCATTTTTTTGAAGCCGTTAAACATAGCTCGCACTACATTTTGAGGATTGGCACTGCCTATAGTTTTAGCAGAAACATCACGTACACCTAACACTTCAAACACCGCCCGCATAGCTCCACCAGCAATAATCCCGGTCCCCACTGGTGCAGGCTGCATAAAAATCTTAGCAGCTCCATGCTCAGCCACAATGGCATGTTGTAGTTGGGTCCCTTCTTTAAGTGGAAAAGTCTGTAAACTTTTACGGGCCGCTTCCATAGCTTTAGCAATAGCAAGTGGAACTTCACGAGCTTTGCCATAGCCAAATCCAGCCCGACCATGCCCATCGCCGACGACGGTGAGGGCTGTAAAACTAAAAATACGCCCTCCTTTAACCACTTTGGCGACGCGATTAACGGTAACTAACTTTTCTAGCAGCTCATCATTTTTGGTGCGCTGTAATTCCAATGTCATCATGATTGTTTAGTGATTACTTTAGATTCGATAATCCATTGTTGACTTTATGTGCAATTTTGGACACCACAATACTGTTGTGTTGGGAAGACCAAAATCTCGGTCAGTTTTCGTTTAAAGGCCATCAGGTTATCATTTTATAAGCCTTTGTTGTTATTCTTAAATTATGTTTTGATCTGATGTTTTTATACCACTATCGTGGAGTGGTGAAAATTCAGTTATCAGTTATCATTGCCTCATACTAATGAATGGTAATCAGTTATCAATATCCATAAAAACCTTAATAAACCATACCCCAGCACTCAAAATAGTTTACTTTAAGCTCCATACTTTATCTATTAAACAAAAGCGAAGCTACTTAAAACTGAATAACTGATAACTGAAGAGTCAGTCGTCTGGTTGGCTTTTATTGTCTATAGGGTTAAGGGCCTTGGATAGTGCTAGACGGTTGAAGTATTAAATAGACTGGTTTTTTTTCAATATGATGCGATTTTATTTCGGCGCAGTCACTATTTATTTCTTTAGCACGAACAGCGTTTTTTTAATGGCATCAATTCCGTCTTCCTGACTATGGAAATTTGAACACCCTGATGTGAACATTCACCGGCTTTAAGTGGTTTATTATGAACCTGAACCTGATGATCATAAAAAGGTTTTATGATTAAAAAACCAAACCTTCGGCTCGTGCTGCATCGGCTAAGGCTTTGATGCGTCCATGATATTTAAAACCACTGCGATCAAATGAGACTTTGCTTACTCCGACAGTTTTAGCACGCTGCGCGACTAGTTGACCGACCAATTTAGCGGCTTCGATATTTCCACCCCATTGCATGATCTGTTTAAACCCTTGGTCTAAGCTGGATGCACTGGCTAGCACTTCACTACCACTGGGTGCTATTACCTGCGCATAAATATGGCGTGGCGTTTTATGCACGGATAATCGTAGTTGGCCTAACCGTTTGAATAGAGCCCTACTTCGCCTGGCCCGACGTAAACGTGCAATTTTTTTATTTATCATGGATTATCCCCCCCAATTTAATAAGTATTTGATACGCTTTTGTTCAACCCCTGGTTATTTTTTCTTTGCTTCTTTTCTGATAATAATTTCATCAGAATATTTAATGCCTTTACCTTTATAAGGTTCTGGGGGGCGATAAGCCCGTATATTGGCGGCTACTTGTCCGACCTGTTGCTTATCTATCCCTTTAATGACTATTTCAGATTGGTTAGGGGTTTCAATGGTAATCCCATCTGGTATGGTGAAATTGATGGGATGCGAGAAGCCTAGGGTTAAATTCAGGATTGAATCCTGCACAGCGGCACGATAGCCGACTCCGATTAGGATTAATTTTTTTTCAAACCCTTGTGTGACTCCTTGCACTATATTGTTAACTAAGGCACGGGTAGTTCCGGCCATGGCGTTGGCTAGCCGTGATGATTCACGGGTAGTAAAGGTCAATACTTTTTCAGCCAACGTGATTTGCACGGCGGGATGGATGGGGTGTTGTTGCTGGCCGTGTGGCCCGGTGATAACTAAAAGCTGTGGTTCTAGATTCACGGTGACATTAGCTGGCAATGGTATAGGACGTTTTGCAACTCTTGACATGGTTTTGATGTTGTGTTTGTTGTTAGTTTTATGCGCCACGCCGGCATAATCTCTTTAACCGGACCGGGGTCCGATGCCCGGGCCCGGGATGTTGATTCAACCGGTGAGCTGACTCTCGTTCGGGCGTGTGAGATATTGCTGGTATTTTTACCAAACGGAACATAAGACTTCGCCGCCATGGCCTGATTTGCGCGCTTGGTTGGCGGTCATTAGGCCTTGACTGGTTGAGATGATGGCTATACCAAGACCTCCCAATATTTGGGGGAGTTCATGTTTCCGTTTATATATGCGCCGGCCGGGCCGTGATATGCGTTTGATTTCTTGGATAACCGGTTGATTGTGATGGTATTTTAATGTGATATTTAATGTCGGTTTGATACCGACGGAGACGGTGTAATCGGCAATATAGCCTTCGTTTTTTAATATGGTGGCTATGCGGACCTTGGTTTTTGAGGCTGGCATTTCTACCTGCTGTTTGCGGACAGCACCAGCATTACGAATGCGGGTTAACATGTCAGCAATGGGGTCAGACATACTCATAATAATTAGGTAATCGTTGTTTGGTTTAAATAAATATGGAGGGATTGTTACCAACTAGCTTTGATTAGCCCAGGGACAAGTCCTTCCATCGCGGTTTCCCGTAGTTTATTACGACCTAAGCCAAATTTTCGATAGTAGCCTTGGGGTCGCCCGGTGATTTGACAGCGATTGCGCAACCGACAGGGGCTGGCATTGCGGGGTAAAGATTGTAGTTGTCGCCTGGCATTAATCTGTTCTGTTTCAGTTGCAGCTGGATCAGCCAAAATTTGCTTTAATGCGCTACGTTTGGCTTTATATTTGTTGACTGTTTTTATACGTTTGGTTTCCCGGTTGATCATGCACAGTTTTGCCATAATACAAGTTTCTATTTGGGTTAACTTAAAAAAAAGGTCATCTATCAGTAATGCGTTAAGAAAATTCTTTTGGTTGCGATTTAAGGCGACAACGAGAAAACAATCTACAAAGGTTGTGAGTAACCATCTGTTTAAGTGGATGATTGGTTAGATTTTTTTTCCAGAAGTCGCCTAAATTTTAATATTGGATAAAATATTAAATGGGGTACCAACACTAAGCAAAGGTTTTTAAACTAAATTTATTCGGGAAATCGTTTCACTAATTAACTTCATCCCAAAAATATTCAGGTTAAATAATGGCTTTTTTTTAGTGTTTGAATAAGAACATATTTGTCAAATAAATTAACTCACACTTGATTGATAATATTGATAATTATTGATGCACATTATTTATTTTTTTAACGGGAAGTTAAAGGCTCGCAATAAGGCTTCCCCTTCTTTATTGGTTTTTGCTGTTGTGGTGATACAGATATCCATGCCTCTGATGGTATCGATTTTGTCATAATCAATTTCGGGAAAAATAATTTGTTCACGAATACCTAAGTTGTAGTTACCACGTCCATCAAAGGCACGTGGGCTAAAACCACGAAAATCACGTATTCGTGGAATTGCAATACTAATTAATCGATCCAGAAACTCATACATACGTTCCCGCCGCAAATTCACTTTACAACCAATAGGCCAACCTTCTCGTACCTTAAAATTGGATACAGATTTACGGGCACGGGTAACCACAGGTTCTTGGCCTGCAATAGCTCTTATATCAGCTGCAGCTCGTTCAATCATTTTTCTATCACCCACAGCTTCACCCACACCCATATTGATTGTTATCTGTGTTAGTTTAGGTACCTGCATAATGTTGTTATAATTAAATTGTTCTATTAATTGCGGCACAACTGATTGCTGATAAAACGTTTGTAACCTTGTCATTATCTTACTCCGCCACTACTTCACCATTCGATTTAAAATAACGCACTTTGGTATTGTCTTCTAAAAATTTAATGCCTACTCGTGAAGCTTTCCCAGTGGTTGGATTGACCAGGGCCACATTAGAAATATGTAATGGCATTTCTTTCTCAATAATCCCACCTGGCGTATTCTGCATGGGGTTGCCTTTGGTATGTCGTTTAACTAAGTTAATATTTTCCAACACCACCCGTTCACGTCCCCGAAAGCGAATAACACGCCCCCGTTTACCTTTATCTTTGCCAGCTATAACTTCTACTTCATCCCCGGTCTTAATTTTTCGCATAACCGTTCTCAAGATTCAATTTTTAAAAATATACGCTTTGTTGCTTATTTTGGTAGGCTGTTGTCATTTGCTCTTTATAAGCTATTATTGTTTGTTACCATTTAAAGTACTTCAGGGGCTAAAGAAATAATTCTCATAAAACGTTCACTTCTTAATTCACGAGTTACCGGCCCAAAAATACGAGTACCCATTGGTTGTAATTGGTTATTGAGTAAAACTGCTGCATTACTATCAAACCGAATCACTGAGCCATCACCCCGCCTAACTCCTTTACGAGTTCTGACTACAACTGCTGAATATACCTCACCTTTTTTGACCTTACTACGGGGAATAGCCTCTTTAATACTGACTTTGATAATATCACCTATATTAGCATAGCGGCGTTTTGAACCGCCAAGTACCTTAATGCATTTCAAACGACGGGCACCGCTATTATCAGCTACTTCAAGCACCGATTGCATTTGAATCATGGTTTAACCTTTTTTCATTCTTTAATTTTAAAAGGAAGTGCCGTTCATCCCCATTCATTGGCAAATTTGTAACAACCTAAGTGGCTACAGTTTTTGTTACTAGATGATGTAATTGCCAAGCCTTGGTTTTAGAGATGGGACGACATTGCGATATTGCCACAATATCACCGACTTGACAAGTATTCTCTTCATCATGAACATGCAACTTAGTTGAACGCTTAATATATTTACCATATTTAGGATGTTTGATTTTTCGCGACACTAATACCGTAATGGTCTTATGCATCTTATCACTGACGACCTGCCCGATTAAAGTGCGTATCACATCTGCTTGCGGCTTCCTTGGCTCACCCATCAATCCTAACCCTCTTTTTCTCATTTAATATCGTTTTAATCCGCGCAATATCACGTCGTACTTGTTTTAATTGAGTATGACGACTTAACTGACCATTCGCTTTTTGCAAACGTAAATTAAAATGTTCCCGCTGTAACAGAAGCGATTCCTTATCTAACTCAGCGGTACTCTTATCACGAAGTTCTTTTGCCTTCATTACATCACCGTCCGCATTACAAAAGTTGTTGGTACTGATAGTTTGGCAGCAGCCAGTCGAAAAGCTTGCCGTGCGACTATCTCAGGAACACCTTCTATTTCGTAAAGCATTCGACCCGGTTGTACCAAGGCTACCCAATATTCAACATTTCCTTTTCCTTTTCCCATACGCACTTCCAACGGTTTCTTAGTAATTGGTTTGTCTGGGAAAACCCTAATCCAAAGTTTCCCGCCCCGTTTCACATAACGGGTTATCGCACGTCGCGCTGCTTCAATTTGACGTGCAGTAATTTTACCATGACCACAGGCTTTTAGGCCAAACTCCCCAAAACTGACCTTGTGACCACTCTGAGCGAGTCCGCGATTGCGACCTTTTTGCTGTTTTCGGTATTTAGTACGTTTTGGTTGCAACATAGATTTATTGTCAATAGCACGGTCCGAAAATAAGGCGTGGAAAGCATAAAAATAACGATTTATTATCTATACCACATTTTTACTTCGGACAAATTTCTTTATTAATTTCCCATAAATTTAATGATTAACTCAGTGACCGATAGTGCAGATAAATATTTAACACCGGTTGTTACTCTTCAAATTTTACGGGTCAGCTTATCATAAAGAATGATAATTAAAGATATTTTAATTAGTGGTTCATCAAAGATGCCGGTCCAATAAATGGCCCAATAGTTAGAGGCTCTAATATCTCTAATTGGAACATGACGAGGTTCAAGACTTACCAATAATCTCTCCTTTAAAAATCCACACCTTAACGCCAATTATCCCATAAGTGGTTTGAGCCTCAGCAAAACCATAATCAATATCAGCCCGCAAGGTATGTAATGGCACTCGACCTTCTCGATACCACTCGGTGCGCGCAATCTCAGCCCCATTCAATCGACCACTGACGTTGATACGAATACCCTGGGCCCCTAACCGCATCGCATTACCCACGACCCTTTTCATAGCTCGCCGGAACATGATACGACGTTCCAATTGACTAGCTACACTCACTGCGACTAAATAGGCATCCAATTCAGGTTTCCTAATTTCTTCAACACTGATATGGACTGGAATACCCATCATTTTAGAGACTACAGCGCGTAACTTATCAATATCTTCGCCCTTCTTTCCAATGACGATACCTGGCCGTGCGGTATGAATAATAATTCGTGCATTACGTGCCGGACGTTCTATTCGTACTTCACTGACTGAGGCAGGTGCTAGCTTTTTTTTGATAAATGCACGTACCTTTAAGTCTGTATTAAGATAGACGGGATAGTCCTGACTATTGGCATACCATTTAGATGACCAATCTTTGATGATGCCGAGTCGCATTCCGATTGGATGTACTTTTTGTCCCATACACTTTCTCTTTTAACTAATCAGAAACCTTTACGGTAATATGACTGGTGCGTTTTAATATACGACTACCACGCCCTTTGGCACGGGGCCGCATTCGTTTCATTGTGGGGCCTTCATCAACATAGATCGTTGATACTTTGAGTTCATCTACATCCGCGCCCTCATTATTTTCTGCATTGGCTATAGCAGATTCCAATACTTTCCTGACTAATAAGGCAGCACGCCGTTGACTGAATTTTAATACGTTTAATGCTTTTTCAACCGGTAACCCCCGAATTTGGTTGATGACCAAACGACATTTTTGGGGTGATATACGTGCGTATTTACATTGACTAGAAACTTCCATAACAATAAACCTTGGGTGTGAAGCGACTAACCATGTCAATCAGTAAATTTATCCCTAATAAAAGCTAACGGTTATCACTTCTCTTTTGAGAATAATTGGTTATCAAATAAAATTGAATACCAGACTAAAAATCAACTTTACCATACACTCTCCAAACAATATCCTCAATTTTTTGGTTATTGAGTTTTATCTTGAAGCCAGGCTTAAAAACTTGTTCATTTTCTGGTTTTTTTGTCGCCGACCTGATGTCCTCGGTAGGTACGGGTCATAGCAAATTCCCCTAACTTATGACCGACCATATTTTCAGTAATAAAAACGGGTAAGTGTTGTTTACCATTATGAACGGCCATGGTGAGACCAACCATTTCTGGAATAATCATTGAACGACGTGACCAAGTTTTTATCGGTCGTTTACTTTTTTGGGCTATGGCTTGTTCGACCTTTTTGAGTAAATGAAGATCAACAAAGGGCCCTTTTTTAATTGAACGTGGCATGTTAATTTATCCACCAGTTAAATACGATAAAATATTGATAAAACAAAAAATTACTCAATCCTATCGCCGACGATCACGAATAATCATTTTAGTGGTCCGCTTGTTATGGCGGGTCTTAGCTCCTTTGGTTGGGAAGCCCCAAGGAGTGACTGGATGGCGACCTCCTGAAGTCCGACCTTCTCCCCCTCCATGCGGGTGATCGACCGGATTCATGGCAACACCTCGTACTGTCGGTCGGCGACCTCGATGGCGGACAGCACCAGCTTTTCCTAACGATATAAGATTATGTTCTCCATTACCGACTTCTCCCAATGTCGCTCGACAATCGGACAACACTCGGCGGATTTCACCTGAGCGCAACCGTAGCGTGGCATACGAACCTTCGCGAGCTATCAATTGCACCGAGGTACCAGCACTACGGGCCAATTGCGCCCCTTTGCCAGGTTTAAGCTCGACACAATGCACGACACTGCCCATGGGCAAGTACCGTAATGCCATGGCGTTACCAGGTTTAATGGGAGCATGGTTACCGGACAATACCGGGTCTCCTACCGACAATCCTTTGGGTTGTAAGATATAACGCCGTTCGCCATCGACATATAAAATAAGCGCGATTAATGCGGTACGATTGGGGTCATATTCAATCCGTTCGACTTGTCCTTTAATGCCATCCTTGTTACGTTTAAAATCTATTAAACGATAATGTTGCTTATGCCCACCTCCATGATGGCGCACGGTTATTCGTCCTTGGTTATTACGGCCCCCTGTTTTAGTTTGAGAGACAGTAAGCGGCTTATAAGGCCTTCCTTTAAAGATTGACGGATTAACCACACGGACGACGAAACGGCGACCTGGTGAGGTGGGTTTGCTTTTTTGAAGAGCCATCTTTATCAGTTATCAGTTATCAGTTATCAGTTATCAGTTATCAATTATCAATTATCAATTATCAATTATCAATGAAGTGAATAGATTTCACTTGAAAATTAATTATCAACCAATCTCTTTAGATCATTGATCACCACCTCTAAAATTAATATCATAACCGGCTTGAAGACCAACATAGGCCTTTTTCCAATTGGACCGTTTGAAGGGGCGGCGTCCAAATTGTTTGCGTTTACCTTTGACATTCAATACGTTTACTGATTTGACTTTGACATTAAATAAATATTCTACGGCTGCTTTAATAAGGGGCTTACTGGCTTTAATATCGACCTTAAAGACGAATTGTCGATGATTATCTGCTGCCTTTAAGGCTTTTTCAGAAATATGTGGAGCCCTAATCGCTTGTAAGAGTCTGGCCCGATTCATCATAACAGTCGTTCCTCTAATTGTTTTAAAGCCGCTGTGGTAAAGATGACTTTGTCAAACCGTACTAAGGAGACGGGGTCAACTTTTGACGCTTCTAATACCAATACCTTTGGTAAGTTATCAGATGCTCTAAAAACAGCCATGACTTCTGGGGCTATTTCTCCATTGACTGATGAAGTTCTCCCTTCTAACACTATCAGGACTTTGTCTAAATTTAACGCGTTAAGGGTTTTTTTTAGCACACCGGTTTTAGGTGCTTCTAAAAAAAATCGTTCGGTAACCAATAAACGTTCTTGTCTTATCAGTTCAGATAGTATAGAACGTAATGCGCCCTGGTACATTTTTCGGTTAAGTTTGACCGCATGAGAGCTAGGATGAGCAAATGTTACTCCACCCCCTCGCCATAAGGGACTTTTGACTGAACCGGCCCGGGCCCGTCCGGTTCCTTTTTGTCGCCAGGGTTTAGCTGTGCTTCCACGAACTTGGGCCCGATTTTTGACTGACTTTTGTGATTGGTACGATCCCAATAAATAAGCGGTCACTGCTTGATGAATTAACGGTTCATTAAATGGGGCCGTAAATACACGGTCAGAAACTGAAATAACACTCCCCAAACCACTAGTTTCGTCAGGCAAATTTGTTAACGTAAGTTCCATGTTTATTTTTTATGCTATTCTCAAAATCTGTTTATTAGGTAAACCAAAATATCAAGGCAAATGTTGAGGTGAACAAAAACAATTTGTCTGGAATAGTTTTTTTAAGAATTTTTTTTAAAAGGTAAAAAGAACGAGAGATGCAATGAGATTTTTTTTTAAATTAATTTATAACGGCTAACCCGTTTATTTTTGGGGTACCCTTTCAATCCAATTACCAATTACCAATTGCCTCTCTTATCCTTTGATAGCTGGCCGGACTATGACGGTGCCATTTGGTGCTCCTGGTACAGCTCCTTTGATTAATAATAAATTCTTTTCGGCGATGACACGCATGATGGTGAGATTTTGCACGGTACGACGTTGACAACCCAAATGCCCGGCCATTTTTTTCCCCTTAAATACACGACCTGGCGTTTGATTTTGACCAATAGAACCTGGGGCTCTATGAGATAATGAGTTCCCGTGCGTGGCATCTTGAGTTCTAAAATGATGACGTTTAACCACACCAGCAAAGCCTTTTCCTTTCGTTATACCAGTCACATCGACGTTTTGACCGGTGACAAATAAGGTCACATCTATTTCACCGCCTAATTTTAGTTCTTTGAGGGCATCGTTTGCTAGGCGAAATTCCCAAAACCCAAAACCGGTAGAGACTGAGGCTTTGGCTAAATGACCTTTAATGGGTTTGTTGATATGCTTAGGCACTTTTAAAGGTGATGTTACTTGAATGGCTTGGTAACCGTCATGTATTTGCGTTTTTATTTGAGTGATTCGATTAGGCGGTGCTTTAATCACAGTAACTGGAATTACATCCCCTGCTGCCGTGTCAAATAGTCGAGTCATTCCACATTTTATCCCAACAATGCCAAGGGCCATTTTAATTTTTCCTGTGTTAATTAAGTTTTATCTGTACATCAACACCCGCTGCTAAATCTAATTTCATTAAAGAATCAACGGTTTTATCAGTGGGGTCAAGTATATCTATTAAGCGTTTATGAGTACGAATTTCATATTGATCTCGTGCATCTTTATTCACATGCGGTGAAATCAATACGGTAAATCTTTCTTTTTTAGTGGGTAACGGGATCGGTCCCCGTAATTGTGCACCGGTTCTTCTTGCGGTTTCAACAATTTCTCTAGCAGAACCATCGATGAGTTTATGATCAAATGCTTTTAAACGAATACGAATTCTTTGATTAGCCATGTTTTCATTGGTAATAGCAATTAAAAAAAAGATAGCTCAATTTTAATAAAATACGGGTCTCTCTTGGGCCATTTTTGCCGATGAAACGGGTGAGTTAGAGGCAAACTGTTGGCGAACCATTATGTTTGCCTCAATTTTAATCAAACTAAAGAGCAGTATTTTGTCGCGTTAAGCGATTAAGGTGTTTAAATAGAGATGGATATTTCTATTCAAATCTATTCAATGATAACTGTTATATTTTTCTGAAAACTCCAGAGAACTCTAGTAAGTCTTTGATTCTTCAGTTAAGCTTATCGACGTAAGTCTTTAAAAATACTATAACGCAAAAAAGTTCTCCGGAGTTTTCAGTATTTTTGGTCAACGCTATTATTTACTATTTTTTTTAAGAACTGCCTCTTTAATGCTGTTTGGGGCTTCATGGTATTTGGCAAACTGCATGGTATAGCAGGCTCGTCCTTGTGTCAAACTTCTTAAGTCGGTTGCATAACCAAACATTTCTGACAAGGGGACTTCTGCTCTTATCACTTTACCGGTTGGTAGATCTTCCATCCCTTCGAGGATACCACGCCGACGATTTAAGTCTCCCATGACATCGCCCATATAGTCTTCTGGTGTGACGACTTCGACACGCATAATGGGTTCAAGCATGACAGCACCGGCTTTTTTCGCGCCATCTTTAAAGGCTTTTGAGCCGGCCACTTTAAAAGCCATTTCGGAGGAGTCCACTTCATGGAAAGAACCGTCATATAAGGTCACACGGACATCGACGACTGGATATCCACAAAGCACACCGGAAAGCATTTGTTCTTTAATACCTTTGTCGACGGCAGGAATATACTCTTTGGGTACGACTCCACCGACAATCTCATTGACAAATTCGTAACCAAAACCAGGTTCTTTGGGTTCAAGTTTTAACCAAACATGTCCATATTGACCACGTCCGCCAGATTGCCGAATAAATTTGCCTTCTTGTTCGACGGTTTGGCGAATAGTTTCCCGATAGGCAACGACGGGGGCTCCGACGTTGGCATCGACATTAAATTCACGCCGTAGACGATCAACGATAATGTCTAGGTGTAGTTCTCCCATGCCAGAAATGATGGTTTGTCCGGATTCTTCGTCGGTTCGTACTCGAAATGAAGGATCTTCAGCTGCTAATTTGGAGAGTGATAGACCCATCTTTTCTTGATCAGTTCGTGTTTTTGGTTCCACAGCGACTGAAATGACGGGTTCAGGAAATACCATTTTTTCTAAGGTAATCACATGATTAATATCACATAGCGTTTCTCCAGTGGAGACAGCTTTTAAGCCGACCGCAGCTGCAATGTCGCCAGCTCGAACTTCTTTGGTTTCAACACGGGTGTTGGCGTGCATTTGTAGGATGCGACCAATTCGTTCACGTTTATGTTTAAGGGGATTGAAGACACTGTCCCCTGAGGCGAGTATGCCTGAGTAAACACGAAAGTAGGTTAAGGTACCTACGAATGGATCGGTGGCTACTTTAAAAGCTAATGCGGCAAAGGGTTCTTCATCACTTGAAGCTCTAGTGGCATTGGTGGCTTTGGCATCTGATAGTATACCCCGAATGGGGGGAACATCAATGGGGGCGGGTAAGTAATCAATTACCGCGTCCAGCATGGCCTGTACACCTTTGTTCTTAAAGGCAGAGCCGCACAGCGTTGGTACAATTTCATTAGCAACAGTGCGTTGTCGAAGTCCTTGCCGAATTTCTTCTAAGGATAATAAGCCGGTGTCTAGATATTTTTCCATTAAAATATCATTGGCTTCGGCTGCTAATTCAACTAATTTTTCTCGCCACTCCTCAGATAATGCTTGCATATCTGTTGGAATATCCCGTTCAACAAACTGGGTACCTAGTGTGGCATCATCCCAAAAGATAGCCTTCATTTTAATGAGATCAATTACCCCTTCAAAGTGTTCTTCGGCACCAATAGGTAATTGCAATACAGCAGGATTAGCTGATAAACGTGTTTTTATTTGCTCAACCACTCGTAAAAAATCAGCACCCGCTCGATCCATTTTGTTGATAAAGGCAAGTCTTGGCACACCATATTGAGTGGCTTGCCGCCAAACGGTTTCAGACTGTGGTTCTACACCACCAACAGCACAAAACACCGCACAGGCACCATCCAAAACCCGCAAGGAACGTTCAACTTCAATGGTGAAATCAACATGCCCTGGCGTATCGATGATATTGATGCGATGCTCTGGGTATTGTTGTGCCATGCCACTCCAAAAACAGGTAGTTGCAGCAGAAGTAATCGTAATACCTCTTTCCTGTTCTTGTGCCATCCAATCCATCGTGGCAGCACCATCATGTACTTCGCCGATTTTATGGGATACACCAGTATAATAGAGAATGCGCTCAGTGGTGGTGGTTTTACCAGCATCAATGTGAGCCATGATGCCAATATTACGATAGTGCTCAATGGGAGTTTTGCGTGCCATATTCAATTTTCAATTTTCAATTTTCAATTTCATTGTTCCATAAATATTTATGGGTAATTGAATTGTTAAAGGGGGAAATTTCATTAGGTTCCATTTTCACCCCAATACTTAAAATATTAAATTTTATAAAGGAGTAAGGAGTAGGGAAATTTTTATCTATTCATCCCTTTGGATTTTATATTCTTCAATTTCATAATGATTGTTTCAATTCTTACCGATTAATTCATTATGATTGGGTTCTTAAAAACTTAAATAATATGGGAAATTTATTGTTCATTACCAACGGAAGTGTGAAAAAGCTTTATTAGCTTCTGCCATGCGATGTACATCTTCACGTTTTTTAATAGCAGTACCTTTTTTTTCCGATGCGTCAAGGATTTCTCCTGCTAAACGTAGTCCCATAGATTTTTCGCCTCGTTTTCGTGCTGATTCCACTAACCAACGCATTGCTAAAGTAGTCCGTCTGACTGGTCTAACTTCTACTGGAACTTGATAAGTGGAGCCACCCACACGTCGAGATTTTACTTCTACAACCGGACGAATGTGATCTAAAGCTTTAGTAAAAATATCCAAAGCTTCGCCCTTAGTTTTTTCAGCGACGCGAAATAATGCTCCATAAACAATATGTTCTGCTACCGATTTTTTGCCATTTTTCATCACAATATTGATGAATTTTGCTACAGTTTCATCTCCATATTTGGGATCGGGTAAAATGGCACGTTTGGTAATAATTCTTCTTCTTGGCATTTTTTATATATTCTAAATTTTTTGCGTTGGTGTGGTTGAATGGCTATATGAAATAATGTCTTTCAACCGGTACGATTAAAAATAGTTTTTTTTAGTAATTTGTTGGAATGTTTTTTAGTGCTTTAGCTAAATCTGCATTTTTGAAAATGTCATACGCAAAAAAGTTCTCCTGAGTAATCAGTTGATTACTGTGCCAACATTTGGCAGATTACTATAAAAAATCCAAAAAATTTAACTGTACAGTGCAATGTCTTTGAATTTTAATTATTTAGAGTATGCTTTACGCTTAAATTTTAAGTCATGTTATTTTTTAGGTCTTTTAGCACCATATTTGGAACGACCTTGGCGTCTTACATCAACCCCAGATGTGTCTAAAGTACCACGCACGGTGTGATAACGAACACCTGGCAAATCTTTTACTCTACCCCCTCGAATAAGTACGACTGAATGTTCTTGCAAGTTATGTCCTTCTCCACCAATATAGGTTGTCACTTCCATCCCATTAGTAAGCCTCACACGTGCGACTTTACGCATTGCTGAGTTTGGTTTTTTTGGTGTTGTAGTGTATACACGAGTACATACTCCTCTTTTTTGAGGACACCCTTCTAATGCTGGTGTTGTGCTTTTACTCTGTTGGCGTTTACGCGGTTTACGCACTAACTGATTAATGGTAGCCATAATTTTTTTCCAAATTACCTATTTTATACTCACTTAATTTTGTAAGCTATATAATTGTTTATATAAAATTTGCTTAAGAAAATGTTTGGTTTTTACTTTATTACTACAATTCCGGTTTTATTTTAGGTAACTTAATAAGTGATTTTTAACCTGCATTGCTTTAGTAGGGACTACCGTAATTTTTTTAAGGTAATTTTTAATATAGTGTTAAATCTTAAACCTATTGTTCTAAAAACAAAGAATTGTTTAGATTGAGTTAGTTAATCAATTTTTTATATTTAATAATACACCAAACTACGGCTATAATTCATTAGAACCATTTATAAAATGGTGTAATTTGATATAAATAATTATAGCTAAAAAATTAAGAAGTTATATATCGCGTTATCATGGTAAAGATAATGTAAAATCTATAGATTTTAAGCTTATTATAAATGAAAATAATTTGAACTTACAATCATTTAATTCAATACATAAATATTTAAAGCTTACTTTGGATGGTATCCATATTTGTATCCTATAATTAATAATAATTTATATTTCATTACTTTTAATCAACACTAAAATTTTTTACTTAAACGCAAGGTATTTTTTTTTAAGTTTATAATAATATTTATGACAAAACATACATACATTGTTTTTGAATGACCGACATTAAATAAATTGATCTATTTAGCAACAATAAAACTATCACATAATACCTCCACATATACCTTAAAAATAATAAAAAATTTTTGAACTGACTTTTAAGATATTTAAGTATGTGATTAAAAGTGTGAGGTTAAAGTTTTAGGGAATTGGAAAAAATAAATCCTACCTTTTAAGAATAAGAAAAGGGGGGAAGGGAAAATATCCTTATTTTATGCTCTTAATTACTTAAGTCAAGTAAATTTGGGATTAATGCACTAAAACTCATCAATTCCAAAATTTTTTTAAAACTAAAAATTATTAGACATCTTTCCTATTAAATCTAAATATTATATTTAAAATCAATGATATTTATGTAATTGCCATTTTTATAAGCCATTGAATTTTAATAAATTAATGTTAATTTAGGAAATGAGGTTTATTTATTAATTAATAAATGTTCCACACTTTATATTAACTTCAATTTGAAAAATGAACTATTTTCAAATTTATAACTCAATGAAATTAAAAAAATAGTTAAATTTTAAGATAAATGTCCAAGAGTAAAGTTAAATCTATAACAATTGTCAGTTACAAAATAAAGCTCCAAATCATTAATTTGATGTGATCAGACAATATTGTTAATTTTATATTTTATCATTTCTTAGAAATACTTCTAAAAAAATTTTTTAAGTGTTTATCACTTTATAACATAATTTAAAGCTTGAATTTAAATAAAATATTAATCAATATCAAAAAATTACAAAATCAAAAAATTACAAAATCAAAAAATTACAAAATCAAAAAATTACAAATTTTAACAACAACAAACAAAAATTAGAAATTAATTAAGGATGCTTTTTACCAAAAAGGCGTGATTCTATTTCTAGAATGTAGATTTGTCAATATTTTTTTATTTTTTTACAACGTTTTTAATTCCCTAATAATTTAAATAGTTGTATCAATCAACATAATATAACATATTATCATCATTTTTCTTGAATGAGTTGAGCTCATCACATAAATTGCATAAATTTCTAATACTTGACTTTTTATATATGATGTGGGATATGAATAATAAGTGCAGACAATATAAAAATTGCGAATGAAGGATTTATTTTAAGTATTTGAAAAATAATAAGATGAAGATGAATCATTTTGTGTATCTCTATACAACGAATTTTATAAGGTATTGTCTTGAATATAAACAAAATTTTTAACGTTTAATTCGCATTAGGAATGTATACCCTAAAACGAAGTAACGGAACGTAGTTAAGCTCAAAATGATAACTTTTTTATGGACTGAGTAGTAGTTACTTCATTATCAAAAGTTAATTATTTAAAAATATCCTTGTTGAGTACGACGACGATGCAACTCCGCTGTAATTCCATTGAGTACTTCCCACTTTTTATGACACCAAGCAGGCACTAACAATATATCTTTTGGAGCGGTTGCAGTTACACGATGATAAACGATATTAGGCGAAGTCCGTTCAATCATATCGGTAGCAATAGAAATATAAGTGGACATATCTAATGGTTGATATGAACCTTGTCGCCATTGCTTAGCTAAAATCGTATGCTTGACAACATGCAGAATATGTAATTTGAGACCTTCAACACCAAGTGCTAAAACTCGTGCCAATGTTTCCAAATTATGCCAACGTTCTTCACCTGGCAAGCCTATAATTAAATGTGTGCAAATTGGAATACCACGTTGTCTTGTCATAGTAACAGCTTGTTGATATTCCGCAAAATCATGCCCACGATGGATATAGGCTAAAGTGTGATCAAAGGCCGATTGTAGTCCTAATTCTAACCAAACTTCATAACCGCGTTGTTGATAATTGGCTAATAAATCTAGCACTTCCTCTGAAACACAATCTGGGCGCGTTCCAACGGATAAACCAATTACATCTGGTTGAGCTAGGGCTTGTTCATAAAGAGTCATTAGATGTTGGATATTGGCATAAGTATTTGTATAAGCTTGAAAGTAGGCGATAAAACGTTTTGCACCAGTGCGCTTAGCAATCACTTGACGACCGGCGGCTATTTGCTTGGCGATGGGGATTTGTTGATGTGCATTGGGACTAAAAGAAACATTATTACAAAAAGTACAACCTCCATGCCCTTTAGTTCCATCACGGTTAGGGCAGGTAAAGCCGGCATTAATTGTTAATTTATGAACTCGCTCACCATAGCGTCGTAACAAATCTTGACCAAAAGTATTTACATAATCTGAAAGTACCATATTATGAATTGTGAATTAAGTATCTTGGAAATGAAGAACAAGCTGAAGATTGGCTATGTTCAAATAGTTTTATTAAATCCTTTAAAGATAATGGCTAAGATGCTGAAAAATGACAAAGTTTTAGCTTTGGAAAGCGTGTGACCTGAGTTTGATGTAAGTGCAGATTTGTTGTGGGGAGTCTGCAAGGTCTTTTTGTTGCCCACCTGTCATTGCTAAAATGGTGGACGATGGTTTGACAGGCTCATGATTCGACATGGTTCGACTCACCTACACCAACCGAACTCATGATCCGACAAACCGCCAACCGAGCTTGTCGAACCATGTCGAAATTATTGCTCATCCTACATCAAATGGAGGTCACACCTGGTGGTGAAAATCAGGTTTTTTGTTGGGTCAAAAGTTGATCCTATTTTTGTTCCGTTCATTTTAAGAACAGTTAGTTAGAGGTGTTTTTCATTACCCATTACCCATTACCAAATTACCAATTCAAGTATCTGCTATTCGTTGATAGTAACGCGCTCGATAAAATAAGCGTTGTTGAGTTGCATCATCAATAAATGCGGTGCGATTATGTAAGAGATTATTACTGATAACACCTTGCCCTGCTTGCAATATGGTTTTAAAAATATAAGGTGAGTCACTATCTAATAAGCCTTCCAAAAATTTAACAGCTACTTGGGTTGTTTCATCTGCTTTCCAAATAATAGAACGAGTTCGTTTGGTGTAACGGGTATGTAAAGCACCAGTGGGTGTTAAGGAAAAAACGGGTCCGCAACAGGTTGGGCGAATTTCTTTTCCATCTACTATGTTGGATGGTATACACATGACATCGGGTTGCATCAAGGTATGAATATAGTCTGGATTTTCATCTCGTAACTTTATATAAGCGATTTCGTGATCAAGCAACGCATTTTTACCGCCGGTTTGGGCTGGACTAACACAGTGCAGTATCATGCCATAAATTTGCTTATCAAGCGCGTTGTAATAACCATCGGTATGCCAATGAATCGGCTTATTGGTGTAAGGAATATACGTTGGCCGCTTTTTCCCTTCTGCGACTTTTAACGAAGTAATCCCATCATCATCAGCACAAATATTGCTATCTAACTGAGTTAAAGCAAATTGTTTTCCCAATTCACGAGGAATGGCTTTATCTGCTTCTTTGATAGGACTGGCATAAATGGCCATATTTGCCGTTTGGCAAGTTGCCAAAATGGCTTTATGTTCAGCACGAGTTAAACAACGTGGATCATTAACTTCTACGATTAATTCCGATTTTTGCTGTGGATAATTTTCCAATTTACGCGTTCGCCAGGTTTGATAGGCTTTGTCGTCAATCAAATTAAAGGGACTTTTTGAATCAATTGGATTATATCGTTTATTCATAGGAGTTTACCTCCAATCTGGGGTGGTAAAAATGAGATTTTTTGTGGAGTTTAACAATTGATCCGGTTTTTGTTCTGTTGTTCAAAAACAATCAATTAGAGAGGTGTTTTTGATTACCAATTCACCATTCACCATTCACCATTTTCACCACCCCAGCGTAGGACATATCAATCATTAGACAAAAGTTCTTCTGCCGGTGCAGTTAAATTTGAGGTATGTTCTCCTTCAATAGTCCGTGCCATCGTAACAATACCAACAAAAGCCAAAGCACCATAAACTAACGCAATATCCAAATAAATTGGATTATCAAATCGACTGGCGATCCACACTAAACCGGCTGTTGTAATCACAGCAAGCATATCTGCTGCCACAATGCGATCTGGCACTGTAGGTCCTTGGAATAATCGCCATAAACTCAATAACAATGCGCCTACAATAAAAACAAACGCTGCCATTTCTAAATAAAAAGGTAACAAATTCAAGTTCATTCGAGAAATCCCTGTAAATGTCGTTCAAAAGATTCTGCAATAGCCTGAGTGGCATGTTCTAAATCCACGCCTGGCGTACTATCAACCCAATGCACTTGCAAACGATCCCCAATGACATCCACGGTTAATGTGCCGGGTGTTAATGTGATACTGTTAGCAAGTATCAATTTGCCCAATGGAGATTTCAGTTGAGTTTGCACCTCAACCAAAGCCGGATTGATTGGCAAATGCGGAGAAAGAACTCGACGTGCCATATCAATGTTAGCACGTATCAATGCCACAATAAAAACGAGCAGATAACGCAACATAAACCATAACATGGCTCGATTAAATTTAATCGCGTCTATCAAAACCAAATGCTTACTTGATAACCATGCCGTTAATAGAGCAACGATAAGTCCGACAAAAACTTCACTAACAGAAAATGTACCGACTAAAAATAGCCAGATAATAAAAAAGGTAAAGGTTCCCACTACAAAACGACGTTGTTGCCGATCATTTTTAATGTCTATTTGCTGATAGCGATCCTTGAGCATTTTAGAAAATCGCTGAGTTTGCGGCATAATACGCTTCTGAAAAGAATTTATCATGACTTTTTGGGCTTGTTTAGCTAACTTTTTGTCTGGTTTTGGATTTTTCGATTGATTGCCTGACTCAGGGGGAGAATGATTGGTTGTCATTGCCGAATCCTTACTGTAATGAAAAAAAATTACATTCGCTAATAGCGAATAGAAAATAGCGCAGAGAAATTTCTAATAAAGCATAAATTATTTAATGAAGTTGATATTAATAACGATAAAATAGAAATTTGCTGATATGTCTATATAGTATGACTATAAATATAAAAAAACGATAACTAATAATTCATGTTACGCACAATACTTCCAAAAAGCTTGATTCTTGATTTCAAGAAAAATCTTTCCTAGGGCGTGTCATCAATTAAAGGTCTTGACAAAACAGATAATTTATGCATAGCTCTATTTTCATGAAGAGCTAAGCTAATAAGATAACAGATGCCGCAAGGTAAATGCCTCCCAAGAAGTTTAATG
>Ga0233403_10000081_pt1 | contig 39027 bp, 32 predicted proteins | sample Na_oxic_1_MG_FD_179866 | JGI IMG/M metagenome (GOLD analysis project Ga0233403, IMG submission 179866) | Seawater microbial communities from Saanich Inlet, British Columbia, Canada - Na_oxic_1_MG | ecosystem: Environmental > Aquatic > Marine > Inlet | place: Canada: British Columbia | collected...
TCAACCCCTTCGGGGTTGTGTTTTTTAATCGTTATGCTTGTGGGAAACTTAAAGCTAAATCCCGATTGCATAACGTACATAAATCAGATCAGAAAAATATTAAAACGCACAACCCCGAAGGGGTTGAATATGAAACGCAGTAACGAGCGTAGCGAGATCATAGCCCCAGGTGCAACTTGGGGGTTGCCAAAAAATTATAAAAGTTAAGTTTATTCCCGCGCCGAGTATAAGTTCAAATATAAGTCAATTAACAAAACTAACATTATGCCAGTTTTCGCTACTCATTTGCATGATGATATCACAAGATATCATTAATAGGCTCAATTTATAATTTAATCGCTTGCGCTTGTGTCATATCATGATCACAGATATAAATGGTGGGCAACAAAAACACGTTACCCACCCTACATTTAAGATAACTGATAACTTAAAACGCAATGGAAACGACATTTGATGAATTGAAGCGCCAAGCTTTGGCGGGTGATTTAAAAGTTTTTGCGCGCAAAAACTTCAACATCGAACCCACACTACATTTAAGATAACTGATAACTTAAAACGGAATGGAAACGACATTTGAAGATTTGAAGCGCCAAGCTTTGGCGGGTGATTTAAAAGCTTTACAAGCTTTGCGAGATCGCGGTTTTTTTCAAAAAAAGCCGCCCAATAAAAACGGTTATGCATATCAGGGCTGAAAAAGAACCCTATCACATGGCGCGGGAGTATGCTTTACAAGAGGCGACGGCACCTTTTGATTTAACTCAAGGGCCGTTGTTGCGGGCGAAATTGTTGCACGTCGCAGAGCAGCAATTTGTTTTTCTCCTTAATATTCATCATATTGTCTGTGATGAATGGTCTATAGAAGTCGCGAGCCGATTAATGCGCCAAGGTTGGCAGATGGCCGTTAAAGACTTGTTTTATCATCCAACTATCGCCGAACTCGCTCCCCGCTTAACGCAAAAAGCCACGCTTGAAAAACAAGATATCGTCACGGGCAAAGTGCCCTTAACGCCCATTCAACGCTGGTTTTTTGAAAACCACAGTGGCGAGTTACACCATTTCAATCAAGCGGTGCTGTTACGCAGCAAAAAGCGGCTTGATCACAATCGACTGCGAACCGTTTTGCAAAAGCTGCAAGCGCACCATGATGCCCTGCGAATGACTTTTCAATATAAGATGGATCACACATCGGCCCTGTTGGAAACCGATATCGTGCAACAGAATGCCGGACTGGAACACCCCTTTTATTTTCAAGTCGTTGATTTAAAAGGCAATCCAGATGAAATCGCCTTATTGACATCGCACGCCCAGAGCAGACAAAAGGCTTTTGATCTCCAAACCGGGTCTCTGATGCAAGCCGTGTTATATCGCCTAACAGACAGTGATCGCCTATTAGTCATTATTCATCATTTGGTTGTTGATGGTGTCTCATGGCGCATTTTGCGGGAAGATATTGAACAAGGTTATCGACAAGCTGAGGTAGGGAGTCAAATTGATTTTGGGCCAAAAACCGCTTCTTTTAAACAGTGGGCTCAAAATATCAAAATCTAGGGTGGGTAGGCGACAATAAAAACTACAAGGATTAGATATAAGAAAGGATAAATCAGTGTTAATCATGACAATCATGACAATCTGCGTTCTATCTAATCTTTAAACACACTGATTTGATAGAATAGAACGCTGATGACGCAGATCATCATGATTTGCACTGATCTTTTAATCATTTATTTTAATCAGTGTTTCACGCTAAAGTTTCGCTCCGCGAAACTTTAGCGTGAAAATCATGACAATCATGATAATCAGCGTTCTATCTTTTCAAACTAATCAAAAAAGTACGATTAAAGAAGCTTTCCAGAATTTGTCACAAATCCAGGAACGTGCCCATGAGCTAACGCACAATCAACTTAGGCGGCAATCTGCTAGGTGGATCGAAATAGCTGAGAAATCTATTCAGCCTTGTAAGCAGCACTTCACCATCATCCTCATCAGTGCTTGTAAGCGTGAGCCACTTCTGAGCAATCGCTTCTTCGTAAGTGAGCTGACCCATTAAAAGTTTCTGAAGATCCTCAAGAGTCGTATTCAAGATAACATCCGAGTTATTCTTGAGTTCTTCTACTTGAGTATCCGTAGGGGTATGCATTTCTGCTACACCTCTGCGAATTTCCAGAGCATAAAAATTGAGACAATCACCTGTGCAATGGTCTAAATCTCGTGACTTTTTCTGAATACAAAAGCCCACGATCATGGTGGCCTGTTCACTTTTAACTGAATCAAGCTTGACTGTCATGCCTTCAATCAATTTGTCAGGCGGTAGTGATGCCATGAAATCGGGGGCTTGAAGTGTACTACCCGCATCCAATAGCCCCAAGTTGAGGGTCTCATCCAGTTCTCGTGCGGCCGTTATATACCAGTTACGCCAGTTAATACTGGTGGCTTGATAACCCAGACTGCGAAGTGCTTCTGCTTTGAGTCTCCTTGCCGCCATATCGTTGTGATCAATGCGAATCAGATAGGTCAGCAATTCTGCTGTCCAACGGAAATCACCTGCCTCATAGCTTTCCTGAGCGCCTTGATAAACCGCATCACGGCCGCCCATCTGCTCAACATGACGAGTAGCCCGTTTTATGGGAGGGAGTGGATCAAGAAAGGTGGGATCAGCTTCAAACCAGCCTAGATAACCAACATAGATCTGACGCACCGAGTGCTTCACGGTGCCGTAAAACTCACCCAACCAAGGATTATCCTTTAAGTGAGGTGGCAATTCGGGAATCACTTCAACCAATTCATCTGGGGTCAAGCCCTTATTGATGTAACGAACGCTTTGGTCATGCACATACTGAATCGCATCCCGATAAGCAGTCAGCATGTTTCTAATCTTCTTCTTGCCTATAATGGGACGACCATGAGCGGGTATGAGATACTTAGCCTTCCTAAACTGATTACGCATCAGGTCGATACTTTTAAACCACTTATAAGGATCACGGTATTTGGTACCACGAAGGGTGTGCAAGTTAGGGAAACTTTCCCCTTGTATGACTTCGGCAGTATGTAACACCTTGTTCTGTGGGAACCAAGCGACGATTTCATCATCGGTTTCACTTGGAACGTACTGCAATACCATCTCTACCTTATCGACTTTAACCGTTAAGGTTTCCTCAAAAGTGGTGGTGGGAGGCAAAAAGGTCGCTTGACCACTTCTCAAGGTAGGCCCAATCCCTTCATTGACAGAACCGAAGGGGCCTTTTTCTAAGATATTACCAAAACTGTAAGCAGAACGGATATCAGTAATGGGGCCAACGACACTGGCTGTATTGGCGATGGCATCCATCAGGTTTTCTTGGGCAAAAATGCATGCCCCATTATCCTCATCAATGGGGATATTGACGGTGTTGTTACCCTCATTAATATCACAATTTGGGTTAGTCTGGCTAACAAAGGCTCTCATACCCCCCACATGATCGTAATGATTGTGAGTCAGAACCACCGCTTTTACCACTTCACGAAATGCGTCGTCGGTAACCTCGGTTATATCCAAAGCCTGTTTGAACGCCTGCATGACTTCCAACCCGGCTTCAAGCGTTTCCATCACATCTATGATGATGATTTTGGGACCACCTAATTGAAATTTAGGGTTCGTCGCAGGAATATACACCATAGCAGAATTAGCCAGCCCATAACCAACGGCCAGATAAAACTGAGGTTGGCTCGAATCTTCACAACACACATGGTAAACCGCTTTTTCCATCTTGCGGGAGTGTTTCGTCAAACTAGGAGGAATAGTAGGCGCATACTTATCGTATGCCAGATTCTTACCGGGTTCTTCCTTCAACTCAGGGAACAATTTTGAAATGTCCTTAGGCTGTATAACGTTGGTGCCAGCCTGTGACAAAGGAATGGTACTCATCCCCGCTAGGGTCATAACACTGGCCAAAGCGATTGAGGGTACTGTTGTTTTGAGAAAACTCAATTCTCTCATATTGATATTGTCTCCTTTAATTAATGCCAATTGGAATTTGTAATTGATAATTGATAATTAGAAATTTATCAATTAAGATGTCTTAAAAATCAAAACCCAAAAATTTATAACAAAGTTTTGGGGCCCAATTCAAATGCCATAATATAAATACATTATAAATTATAAATTATAAGTATTAAATCAAGCGGCCCGTCAATATAAATCATTGATTTTTAATCAATATCCTCTGATTTTGTATGGACTATTTGTATTGAGATTTTGTAGTCTATCACAAAAATACAACAAGAAAAGTTTTATAATCCAAAATTAATCATTTATTTTAATCAGTGTTTCACGCTAAAGTTTCGCTCCGCGAAACTTTAGCGTGAAAATCATGACAATCATGATAATCTGCGTTCTATCTCATCTTCAAACTAACCAAGAGATTGATCTTATGCCATTAAATTAAAAACACTGATTAAAATCAGCGTCAATCATGATCATCAGCGTCATCAGCGTTCTATCAACTGCAAAAACGCATGGCCATTGTTTTTTTGAAAAACGCTTGCATTCCTCTCAAAAAAAGGGCATAATGCACCCCGTTTTTGAGTTCAGAGTTCACTCAAAACATTTTTGTCATTTTAACCATAGCGTCTTTAGCGTCTTTAGCGTTTATTAGTTTTTTGCCATTTTTAAGGAAAATAACTTTGCACGCAAAACTTTTGCGTGAAAAAGAGACGCAAGAGATGCTTTGAGGCAAAATAAATTGATGATAAATCCTTTTTTATATACAATCCTTGTAGTTATGGTTTTGTTGACAGGGAGTCTGGCGAGGTAGCCGATTGAAACAAGAATGCAATTCCCTAAGAAATCAAACCGTTGACAGGGAGTCGGGCGAGGTAGCCCATTGAAACGAGTCATATTCTACACATATACCCACTAATTGTGTTGACAGGGAGTCGGGCGAGGAAGCCTGCTTTACAGGGAGTTGGGCAACGTAGCTCATTGAAACGCGATTTCGTAAAAAAGAAAAAAAGTAAATATTGACAGGGAGTCGGGCGATGTCGCCCATTGAAACACGCCTAATCATTCAACTCTTCATACTCGGATTTTGTTGACCAGCAGTTTGGCGATGTAGCGTAGCTTTACTTCGTTTCGCTGTACAGTTGGGCAATCAAGTCCATTGAAACGAGTAATAAGTCGTCCCTGTATCGGTTGTCATTGACAGCAAGTCAGGCAATGTAGCCTGAGTACAACAAGTCAATAAATAATTTAACGACGTTTTTTTATAATTGCCCCGCGTACACTGAGCAGGGCAATCCTCATCCCCTCAGAAAATCACTGCGTCGTCTCACTGCGTTTTGACAATCCTGTGAACGTGCCCTCACTTCACTTTTATACCCAGATTTTAAACTCTTCCAAACCCCCTTTGTCAAAACACATCACCACTTCAATCTCAATAACCCATTGATATCTATTACCTATGAAACTCAGTGATTTTAATTTGTTAGATGATGACAATGAAAAAGCCAGCTTAAAAGCCCTGATTCAATCCTTTAATCAAACCCAAACAGATTATCCTCGCGATAAAACCGTTCATGGCCTCTTTTCTGAACAAGCCAAAAAAACACCGAATGCAATAGCCGTTATTTGTGGTGATACCACGCAAACTTATCGAGAATTGGAACAACAATCTAATCAATTGGCCCATTGTTTGTTGACTCAATTCTTGCAACCAGAAGCCCTTGTCGCAGTTATGTTGGATCGCTCTCATGATATGGTTGTCGCGCTATTGGGCATTTTAAAAGCCGGTGGCGCTTATTTACCGCTGAATCATGATTTGCCTTTTAAACGTCTTCAATACATTTTGAGGGAAACACAGGCCCATTGCCTCATCGCTTCTAAAGACAATATACGCATTATCAATAAGTTACAATGGTCATGTCCTCATTTAAAGGTCATCTTGTGTCTCGATAGTCTCGATATTTATGCGGAATCCGAAGGTATCGGTGAAATGATGGCTGAGGATATGTGGGATTTCATTCGCCGCGATACTTTTGATGAGATTTCCGGTGGCGGTTGGAAAAGCAGTTATACCGGCGAATGGTTAAGTTCGGCAGTCATGGAAGACTATGCTGAAAACATTCGTTTAAAACTCTCCGGTTTTATTAATAAAGATAAAAGTTCACGTATTCTCGAAATTGGCTATGCTTCTGGTATCAGTTTGTTTCGCTTAGCACCGCTGGCAGGTTTGTATTATGGTACCGATATATCACAGAATATATTGGATTGGACAGCCGGAGAAATCAAAAAGCGGGGTTTGACTCAGGTTCAACTGGCACAATTCGCGGCACACGAGATTGATCAGATCGCAGAAAAAGAGTTTGATATCGTGATCCTCAATAGTGTGATTCAGTGTTTCAGTGGACATAACTATTTGCGAGACGTGTTGAAAAAAGCCATCGCTTTGATGAAAAATGATGGCATTCTTTTTCTAGGTAACCTTTGGGAGCAAGATTTACAAGATGATTTTATTCAGTCTTTGGAAACCTTTGAAAAACAAAATGTTGGCAAGGGCTATATCACGAAAAAGGATCGTTTTGAAGAACTGTTTATCGAAAAAGCCTTTTTGAATGACTTGCGTCAGGGTTTTCCAGAAATTGCCGCGATTCACTATTCGAAGATGTTGGGCACAACGCAAAGCGAATTGTCTGAATATAGTTATGATGTGATTATCCAGATCAATAAAAAAGAGAAGATATCTTGGGTTAATAGCCCCAGACATAAGTATCAATTTGATCGCAGCACTTTGGCAACTTACCCTATTGATGCGGTAGAAAAACGGAGTCAATCTGATGGATTAGCCTATGTGATGTATACTTCAGGCACTTTGGGGCAACCCAAGGGCGTGATGATTGAACATCGTTCAATTTTAAGGCTGGTTTTAAAAACCAATTATATTTCGCTTCAAGCCTCGGATCGGATTTTACAAACCGGTTCGCTTGCTTTTGATGCGTCAACGTTTGAAATTTGGGGCCCCTTGTTAAATGGCGGCGCAGTGTGTTTGTCGCAAGAAGAAGATTTATTAGATGCGGATAAACTCAAACAATTAATAGAACAGCATCAGATTACAACACTTTTTCTCACCACAAGTCTTTTTAATCTGTTAGTTGGTATGAACATTAACCTGTTTCAAGGCTTGAAAACGGTTCTCGTCGGCGGTGAAAAACTGTCGGTTCATCATGTCAATCAAGTTCGCCAAGCTTATCCATCACTGATATTGAAGAATGCTTATGGCCCGACTGAAAACACAACGTTTACAAGCTGTTATACCGTTGACTCGTTATTTGAACAAGATATCCCGATTGGTCGTCCCATTTCTAATACAACGGTTTATATTTTGGACAGTCACCATGAATTGGTTCAGATTGGGGTAGCGGGAGAAATTTATACTGGTGGCGATGGGCTTGCCAGAGGCTATTGGCACGATTCCGCATTGACAAAACAAAAGTTTATTCCCCATCCTTTTGAACCGCATCAACGCCTTTACCGTACAGGTGATTTAGGCCGTTGGTTAGCTGATGGCTCTATTGAATTTTTAGGTAGGCAGGATGAACAGGTTAAAGTACGCGGTTATCGCATTGAGCTAGGCGAAATTGAACATCAGTTATTACAACATGAAGCCGTTAAAGAAGCGGTCGTGATCGCTAAAGATTTGGGCCCTGATAGCAAAGAATTATTGGCTTATGTCACGCTACAATCTGATTTAGAAATCAATAGCTTACGCGATGCTATCAAAACGGTTTTACCCGAATACATGATGCCGACGTATTTCACCCAATTGGAAAATATGCCGCTGACAGCGAATGGTAAAATCAATAAAAGGGCATTACCCGCTCCCACATTGGCACTATCAAACCGCAACGGCACACTCACCGGAAACTGAAACAGAAAAGCGGATTATGTTAATCTGATTATAGAAGTTGAGCCAGAAGGCCCTTATTTATTATTCGGTTATTCTGCTGGCGGTAACTTGGCTTACCATATTACACAAGCGTTAGAACAAAGAGGGCATTGTGTTTCTGATATAGTGATGGTGGATTCAGCGCGGTTTTATGAGAAAGTCTCCTTTTCAGAAGCCGCAATCAAAAAACGGGCAGAACGATTTCTCAATCATGAGAACACCAAACCTTATTTGACTAGTACCACGCGCCGGAAATGAATCCGATTATTCGGTTCTAATTGTTAATTGTTAATTGTTTTTCACGCTAAAGTTTTTGCGCGCAAAAACTTTAGCGTGAAATCGTGAAATTGTTAATTAAATTAAAATGGGGTAGATTTTGCCACGGAAAAACACGGAAAAACACGGAAAAATTCATTCCGTGCTGTGTTTTTCCGTGGCATTATAAATTAACTATTAATAATTATTATCCGATAAATTAACGACGTGTGGTACTAGTGCAAGTTGGGGAAAACTCAAATTCCCTGTGTCAATACCGCGATTGATAAATCATCTAGGGGATAATATCCGGCTATGGCATACTGTTTGAGTGTACTTTCAAGATGAAGTTTGATAAATTCATCCGTTGTATTTGGAAAAGCTAACAAATCATTCGCGACTTTGTTCACGGGTAATTTGTTGTGGTGGCGTATATCAAGACATTGACTCACACCATCTGACGCTATGGCAACCGTTTTAAATTTTTTTAAAGGAAAACGAAAAATTAATTGGCTGTTAAACGCTTTGGGTTTTGATTTCTCCTTTGCAGAATCTCTTAAGATCAGCGAATAGGGTTCATACATCATGTATTCTAGACAAACCTCTTGATCTCCCCAATAAGTTAGGTAATAAGGCGCGTTATGGGCAAAGGCTATTTCAATCGTTCTGATATTGTTATTATGATCTTTCAGTAACAAGCAACCATCACCGTAAACATACACAATAATATTGTCTTGTTCTTGATCTAAAAAGGCCAACATGACGGTAGCATGTAAAACACTCAAGGGCAATTTCATTTCCTTGATAACTTTCGATGCTTCGTCAATCAATTTTTGTCCAAATGGCTCATAATCCCAGGGCCAATCGTTTGCCTTTTCAATAAGATATTTGCTGGTAAGCGTCAGAATACGTGCCCCGACATCAGTATTATCAGAGGAAGAACACCCATCGCTTAAAACAATAAAGGGGGTTGGTTTGTCACCTTGTGTCGCGTAATCTTCACAGACAGTGTGGGTAAAACCCATAGTATAGAAATGATCGCAATATAACATATATCAATTATTAATTATCAATTACAAATTACAAATTACAAATTATCAATTATCACATCAAGAAACAATGACAATAATCAATTGCTATCTAACAAATTAAAATGCTATTGATAATTCAATTCCACGCAAAAGTGCGCTTCATCAATAGAGATCGGAATAGATATTGCTTAAAATATTGAACCTCTTGTTATTTAAAGTTTTTTTAAAAAAGTGCCCGCCTCCGATTTCGGTTCCCGTGCCATAGCGGGCAATTCAAAATTTTCGAGCGAGGGCCACCAAAAAATGGGGTACCCAGTTGGAGGGGAACTCGCCTGGGCAAAAGTGTTCCGATCTCTATTGGCGCTTCATAGTGATTTTGAATTAAATCAATCATTTTTCTTCACAATTTTTTGAATGCGTTTTTGCATGCAAAAATTTTGCTTTCAAACACAATTCACATTTATTGTCTATTTTGTGCTATCAGAATTTGATAAAATACTCAAAAATTAGGTTTTCGAGGTTCAAGTTTTTCGGAGAAAAACTTGAACCTCGAATTCATTGTAAAAGTCTTACATATTAAATGGATAATGTTTTATGAAAAATAGCATCATAACATTTATTGGCGGTGGAAATATGGCGACAAGCCTAATTGGGGGGCTCCTTGAAACGGGGGTATCAGCCGAAAAATTACGGATTGCTGATCCTAACCCTCAACCGCTTGCGGCGCAATTTCCAATACAATGCTACACTGATAACTTGTCCGCTATAAACGGTGCGAATGTCGTGGTGTTAGCGGTTAAACCGCAAATTTTACGAGAAGCTTTGGTAACCATCGCCACAGCGATGCCAACACCGCCGCCTTTGTTTATCAGTATCGTAGCTGGGATTCGCATGGTTGAAATAAAGCATTGGTTAGGTAGCAATCAGCCTTTGCCAATTGTGCGCGTGATGCCTAACACGCCGGCATTAGTACGCAGCGGCGCGTCGGCCCTGTTTGCTGGCGAATCTGTCAGTGACTTTCAACGCGAATTAGCGGAAAATATCCTACGGGCGGTGGGTTTAACCCTCTGGCTAGAAGACGAAACGCAAATGGATGCCGTTACGGCGCTGTCTGGAAGTGGGCCCGCCTATTTCTTTTTAATGATGGAAGTGTTAGAAAAAGCCGGTATTGGTTTAGGTTTACCACAGGAAACGGCCCGCTTGTTGACACTGCAAACCGCTTTTGGATCAGCTAAAATGGCCCTTGAAAGTCAAGAAGATGCGGCCACTTTGCGAGCGCGTGTGACATCTAAGGGGGGAACAACTGAACAAGCGATTAATACTTTACAAGCCGGCGGGTTGCAAGCTTTATTTGATCAAGCTTTACAAGCGGCTCAACAACGCGCTATTCGTTTAGCTAAACAATTTGGAGAAGACTAACGTGCTAAGTAGCCCATTCATCACCGCTTTGGTTTTTCTAATTAATACGGTGTTTGGCATTTACATTTTGCTTATCATGCTGCGATTTTTGCTGCAATGGTTTCAAGTCGGTTTTCGTAACGATCCGATGCTACGATTGTTATTACGATTGACGAATCCGCCTTTGCAGTTGCTTTATAATTTTATCCCAGGTTGGCGTGATATTGATTTTTCTGCCATTGTTTTAATGTTGGCACTCAAGATGTTGGAATTATCCTTGATCGCTTGGTTGTATGGACAATCACCCAGTATCATAGGGTTATTCCTGTTATCTATGGCTAACCTGTTGTCTTTAATGCTTTATATTTTTATCTTTGCGATTATCATTCAAGTGATTTTAAGTTGGATCACCTCTCCTGATAATTACAACCCGTTAAGTAACATTTTATTTAGCCTGAATGAACCGATACTGCGCCCTGTTAGGCGTAAGATACCGCCACTGCAAGGGCTAGATTTATCACCACTGGTTGTGATTATCATTTTACAATTAGCCGATATATTACTGGTTGGGGTATTACGACAACTGGCTCAATCACGGTTTTTGGTTGGATAACGGTTTCAAAGGGCGAACACGTTCAAAGGGTTCGCCCAATTTGTTCGCCCAATTCATACCATTCATTTTTCAATCAAAACTCAAAATCCCGTAATCTGACAGGCATCCGTTTAGCCCCCCACTGCCCAGCTTGGGCAGCAAATACGCCAGCACAAGTCGTACCGCACCGATTACATTTGCCATCAACCGTTAAATTCCAATCGCTTAAAATATACCAATCTCGCCCAATCAAAACATTGCCACACTGATGACAATAAGTACTCGCCCCAGCTTGATCATGCACATTACCGGTATAGGCATAACGTACTCCATTTTTAAGGGCAATACGACGCGCCATTGTCAAAGTACGAGAAGAAGTCGGCGGTTTATCTAACATTTTCCAATCAGGATGAAAGGCTGTAAAGTGCATCGGCACATCCGGCCCCAAGTTTTCCACAACCCATTGCGTCATTTTTTCCAATTCCGTTTCAGAATCATTTTCACCGGGAATCAACAACGTCGTGAGTTCAATCCAAACCTGAGTTTCCTGTTTCAGATAACGTAAAGTGTCTAAAACAGGCTGCAAATGTGCCCCAGTCAATTTATAATAGAACTTTTCAGTGAAGGCTTTTAAATCCACATTCGCGGCATCCATCTGTTGAAAAAAGGCTTCGCGAGGCTCTTCGCAAATATAACCCGCCGTAACGGCAACGGATTTAATATCCAATTCGCGACAAGCTTTAGCCACATCAATGGCATATTCGTAGAAAATCACAGGATCATTATAAGTATAGGCGACACTATTACAGCCTAATTTGTGTGCAGCGCGCGCCAGCGTTTCAGGATATGCTTGATCCGCCAGCGTATCCATTTGACGGGATTTACTCATATCCCAATTTTGGCAAAATTTACAGGCCAAATTGCAACCAGCCGTACCAAAAGACAGAATGGGCGTACCCGGTAAAAACTGATTCAACGGTTTTTTTTCAATCGGATCAACACAAAAACCGCTAGAACGCCCATAAGTGGTTAACACGATTTGTTGATCCTGATTCGCTCGCACAAAACATAAGCCCTGCTGCCCCGCTTTCAGTTTACAAGCGCGAGGGCATAAATCACATTGAATACGCCCATCTTCTAACACATGCCAAAAACGAGTCGGCACAGTATTTGTGATAGGCGTTTTAATCTCGTTTAAATGTTGTGCTTTCATTTGAATGATTCCAATTTTGAAGTGAAAGAAGCTTTGTGTTCATTTGTTATATTTTTAATATCACGCTTCGCGCAAAGACGCAAAGGTGTCAAGTCATGAATTATTGAAAAATTTAATCTTATAAGCTCAAAAAATTAATGGTGGGCAGCAAAAAGACGCTACCCACCCTACAGTATATTAGAAAGTATGAAAGTAATAGTGAAATTGAGCTTCAAGTTTTTGCGTGCAAAAACTTTTGCCAAACCCTGGGAAAGCTGGCAACCCAGAATATCAGGTATAATCCCTATCATCTATCAAATTCGCAATTATTTATTCATTCATATCAGCTTTTTCATTTTCCCATGCCTTGGTTACAAATAATATTAGACACAGACGCACAAAGCGTTGAACGGATTTCCGACAGTCTCACCGAATTGGGTGCGGTTGCCGTCACCTTGCTTGATGCTGAAAATCAACCCCTGTATGAACCGCCTTTAAATACCACGCCCCTCTGGAAACAAACACGGATTATTGGTTTATTTGAAAACGACACGGATAGCCATCAATTACAAAAGCAATTGCAAGCCCGGATCGCCCCCTTGCCCCCCTGTCAAATACAAATCCTAAAAGATCAAGAATGGACTCGCGTCTGGCTGGCTGATTTTCGGCCCTTACAATTTGGCAAGCGTGTTTGGATTTGCCCCAGTTGGCAAAGGCCGCCTGATCCACAAGCTATCAATATAATGCTTGATCCCGGCCTCGCCTTTGGCACCGGCACACATCCAACAACGGCCTTATGTTTAGCATGGCTCGATCAACAAAACGATTTAAGCGATCAAACCCTGATTGACTATGGCTGCGGTTCTGGTATTTTAGCCATTACCGCGCTCAAATTAGGCGCAGCGCACGTTTGGGCAGTCGATAATGATCCACAAGCCTTATTAGCCACGCTTGATAATGCCAAAAAAAATCACGTTGAAACCGCCATTAGCCCCGTCTTACCAGAACAACTCCCTCACCACGTCAAGGCAGATGGCATACTCGCCAATATCTTAGCCACCCCCTTAATCAAACTCGCGCCAACCTTGACAGCACATTTAAATACCAAAGCACCACTGGTATTATCAGGCCTACTAAAGGAACAAGTTGATGACGTGATAGCCGCTTATAAACCTTATGCCACAATTATAGACAAGGTTGAACAGGATAATTGGATGCGTCTTGTTGCCCGATACGACATGAATTGTTTGTAGGGGCAATCCTTTGCCCTCGCCCGATACGACGACAAACACGGAGATAACCTATTAATTATTATGCACACACAATGCCCATACTGCCAAACGATATTTAATGTCACAGCGGCCCCTCTCAATATTGCTCAAGGCCATGTTCGTTGCAGTCATTGTAGAAATATTTTCAATGCCACCAATAGTTTATTACAAGAATTACCGAGAGAAGGCGGGACAGATGAATTTAATATTGGAGAAGATCAGACAACCCATTTCCAAGATGAAGACATTCCAGAATTGCTTCAAGAAGATATTTACGAACCGCCTCCAGGCCGTTCATGGATATCATTATTTTGGTGGGGCATGATAGTCATTATCCTTGCTGGCCTACTCACCGCACAATTAATGTGGTTTTTTAAACGTGATCAGGTTTTACAACATGCCCAAATCAGGCCTTGGTTAGACTTGTTTTGTTATAACTTTTTATGTACGTTACCGACAACGCGGGATGTGACACGTTTCAAAACAGAACATCTTATGGTTCAAATTCACCCAGAGAGGAGTAATGTAATACAAGTTGAATGGATATTTATCAATGATGCGATTTTTCCGCAACCTTACCCAGATTTACAGTTGATTTTTGAAGATTATAACGGCCAAATTCTTGAAGAACGGCGTTTCACAGCGGCCGAGTATTTACAGCAATCCCTGCCAGAAGATCAACAATTGGAGGCAAAAAGCACAGTACACATTAAATTGGAATTGAGAGAGATGGGGAAAGTTATTGAAGGGAAACAAATACTGGAAAGCGATCCGTGGTATCGGTTTGAATTTTTGTGATTTTGATTAAAAATGTAGGGTGGGTAAGTTCGTTTCGACTCCGTCGGAACGAACTTGCCCACCATTTACGCTCTCATGACACAGCCTGTTTGTGCGGTTTCAGATTCACAAAATGGTATTTTCCACTCTTTATCGCTTCTTTCTCTAGTTTTTGATAATGTTCTAACAATTTTTGTAAATTATGTCCATGCTGAGCGGAAATTTGTTGTCTAATCATTCTGATTTCTGCTGTAATCGGATCGTCTTCAAGTATCATTATCTTCTCCGCTTAATAATTCAAGTGGTGTGACTAACATTGGGGTATTTAATCCCAATAATGTATTGATTTTTCTCAAATGTTCAAATTTGTGATAGTTGACAATATGGCGACAATTCCAACTTATCAAAATATCACATTTATGATAACTTGCTAAAGCGACATGTAGTGCATCTCCTTTCGGGTCAGCGGGCATGACTTTACGAGAAATATAAATTTCTACAATTTCTATTACTTCAGAAGTGATGGGTAAAAAATTCAGTTTTTGGATAAATTCTACTTTTTCAGCTTGCTTGGGATGGTTGCCATAATTCAATTCATCAACAACAGCCATACTTGATACGAGATCAAAATGGGTTGAATAATTATCCCACCATTGGCGTGTCCATTTGGCAAGCAATAATATATCTGGTTGAGTTCGCTGATTGAAATAGAAACTAGGGATTGTTGTTTCTACATAAACGATTTCTTTCATCTTACTTGTTAGGAGTTTAGTAGGTAGATTAGGTTAAATACAGCAAATGATGGGCAGAAAAACAAATTAGATCAAGCCAGCCAATGTTTACAATTCGTTTATCTGCCCGTTAATTAGCTAGGCGAACGAAGTTTCGTTGTACTGATACTAAGTCGCCCAGCATCCTGTCAACTCATCCTTAGACTTTAGCATTGTTGCCATCAATTCTAAATTAATAGAAATCACTCATTCATTTTTCATATCGCTTAATGAGATCACTGTTGCTCAGTTCAATAGGTGTTATCAACTGCGATACTTTTTTGTATTTTTCTTTATACCAAGGTTGTGCATTGAAATGCTTTTTCATGGCAGCGTTTTTGAAAATAAAGCCGTGTCGTGCATAAATCTCGTTTCTCATCACCTTTAACTGCGACTTGGACAAAGGTGCCAGATCACGATGCTTTAAGAGGCACATTGAAGCTTGTGGGTATGTGCCATCAGGAACAGATGAAAAAAGTGCTTTAATGCGTTTAGCAAGTTGCTCTGCTTTTTTATTGGGCCCTGCCACAGTAAAAACCGCAAGTCCATGATCAGCAAAACAACTGATAACCCCTTTATAATTACCCTGTAGCACAACGATTGCCCTTGCCCCAGTAGAAGTTATTGTTAACCCAGAGCAAGACAAGGACTGTCTAGCAGTAGTCACACATTCTTGCTGACTACCTGCGAAATCGACCCATTGATAATCTATAGAGGGTGCTTTGGCAAAAGCAAAATCCACCCACAATAAAGTCAGGGCACCTAATACCAAAAATTTCAAGTCATTCATATTTATCCTTTTAAGTGAGAGCGTCGAGTGGATTGAATGCAGCGAAACCTAGCTGCTCGAAACAAAAAAAATCATCTTACATCGTATCGCCCCTAAATGCAAATATATTGCTTTACGTTCCAACTTTAGTTTGCATTATTATTTCATATAAATCCTATAGTAAACAAAGAATTATATAAAATGTGTGTTATTACCAATACAGTCTAATGGCAAACTAAAGTTGGAACGTAGACTTGCGGCCAAACTAAAGTTTGCACTCCTACCTAAACATTGATCAATAATTCATTGTCTTTAAGGCTGGCCCTTGATTACCACCTTCAAGTTGGACGACTATTGCATTTAACGCATTATCCAATCCTTCCAAAACAGTTGGATGATAGAAGGGCGTAGCCATAACCTCTCTGACTGTAAGACTATTTTCAATCGCCATTGCTAAAAAGTGACCAATATATTCACCATCGGGTATCATCATTTCTGAACCCAGTAAACGGCCTGATTCAGAATGGGCATAAACGCGCAAAAGGCCATGATTACGCGCCATCACTTTTGTGCGCCCTTGAACAACAAAACTGCGTTCACCTATGATGAAATTTTGTTCTACTAATTCGGCAAAAGAAGCGCCGACGATAACCACTTGTGGATCGGTAAAAGCAATGCGGAGGGGTACGCGACGTTTAAAGGCTTGAACCTCTTCTTGTACCGCATTGTAACCCGCAATCGTGCCTTCATCAGCGACTTCGTGTAATATGGGTTTCAGTGAGCCTACATCGCCAGCAACAAACAGGGGTAAGTTACCGATCTGCATGGTATTTGGGTTGACCCAGTTTTTGAATCCATTGGATAAACCCAGATTAAAGACTTCTAAGCCCATATTATCAATATTGGGGCGACGGCCAAGTGAAGCTAATACCTTATCAACAGTGATTGAGCGTCCATCGTCCGTTTCGACTTTGATTTTGCCCTCTGCTGTTTCAGACAACTGCGCCGCTGTCTCTAACCAAACGTCAAACGATTTGCCCAATTCTTCAATAGCCACTTTATTGACTTTAGGATCAGACAAGCCGGCAACGTTGGACAGCATTTCGACACCCACCACTTTAACCCCTAAACGGGCTAATGCTTGTCCCAATTCGCAACCAATGGCACCCAATCCAATCACCGCGATTGAATCAGGTAAATCGTCTAATTCAAAAAAGTCATCGGTTGTAATCACCTTATCACCGAATTTTTTCCACTCATCAGGCACAATCGGGCGTGAACCGGTGGCAATAATGATTTTATCGGCCTGAATGCGTTCACCGTTGACTTCTAAAACCTGTGGTTCAACGAAACGCGCACGTCCTTTAATATTTTTATCACCAATCTGATTAACGCCATCCATCACACGGGCAACAAACCAATCACGCTGTTCCCGCATATATTGCATCACCTGTTTTCGATCAAGGGTCAAGTTTTCACTGCCCTTGATACCAAAATCGTCAAAATGTTCTCTTCTGGAAAAGGTTTTCGCGACTTCAATCAACACCTTTGACGGCATACAACCGACTCTGGCACAAGTAGTGCCATAAGGGCCATCATTAATCAAAACCACATTACTCGTCACTTGTTTCACTTGACGAAATGCGTTAAGGCCGGCAGTGCCGGCCCCGATAATAGCAACATCAACTTGTTTGGACATTTTTTTTCAATTTATTATCTATCTAATAAAAGCGAACGACAAGGGCGAACACGTAGGTTCGCCCAGTGTACTTATTTGATTCGATCCCCAAATAAAGATTTGAAGGTAGAATGAAAAGGTTTCTCTGGTTTAATCCCTTTTTCATGGCAAGCGGTGAAATAATCTTCTACAGCTTGATGAAAGGCCTTAACCAGTTCATCTTTGTCTTCTGCTTCATAAAGCACTTGTGCTTTGATAAATTCTAATTTGCCATGATATAAACGGGTTTCCTCGTTAAAATTCACCGTTCCCAAATAACCTTCATATTTCATGATGCTCTTCATGATTGATTAACCTCTCTCTGTTCTTGAACATCGGAACTGTCAACGTCAATTCATTTTATAAGCTCATAAGGTGGGCAACAAAAACCCGTTACCCACCCGACACGTCAATTCATTTATATAAGCCGGAATATCTGCATTTTTGGAATTATTCGATGTTCCAACTTTAGCCTATATTGGTGGGCAACAAAAACCCGTTACCCACCCTACGATAAATCAAGGCACAATCCGATCAATCGTGATTTCTACCATTCCCGCATTCTTCACCATGACTGGCGTGATTTTGCCCTGTAAATCACCAGAACGTGGTATCGCATCCCCGCTACGCGATATGCGTCCCCATACGGTAACTTCTTGAAACTGAGAGAGTTTTGAAGTCGGCATCATGGCTAAACTATCATCCAGTGTCGCCGAAGTGGGTAATTCACTCGCCAATTTTTTGACAACCGCTAAAGGCATACGTGAGTTGGTTGGTGTCGCGTAAATAAATAAAGTATCGCCTGGTTTCACCTTATCTTGTAAAGCGGGAGCCAAACTGACATGGACTTCAATTTCAAGCATTGTAGCCCCCGACTCCGTTTTGGTTTCAGAAGTCGTGGCGTGTGGTGAGGCGATATCAGCACGGCCGCCTTGCAAACGTTGTTTCGCCATCGCAATTTGCCGCTCTAATATTGTTTTAAATTCTTCCGCTTCGGGCGGCATTTGTGCTGATAAGCGTCCTAAATACTTAATAGCCACGCGGTAATCCCCTTTTTCCATAGCGGCCATACTCGAAAACCATAAGGCCTTTTGATGATTGGGATCGATGCGTAATGCGCTTTCCAGTAGTGTATTAGGCAATCCGACAAATTGATTGTCATTTGATTTTGCTAAAAAATCGGCAAAATCAGAAAGCACTTCTGGATCATTTTCAAACTGAGCCAAAGGCGACATGAGAAATTTGGGTTCGCCTAATGTCAAATATCCCCCCATTGCCAAAGCCGGAATAAAAATGGCAATCACAATACTCGCCCAACAATTTGAAGCGTGAACAGGTGCAGGTGTTTGCTCATCTAAGTCTTGGGCAAGCGATTTTTCCAATTCTTGTTTAGCCAAGGCGAATTGCTCAGGGCTCAAGTTTTCTTGTTCTAATTCCGCGAGACGTTCTTTGTAAATCGCCACATTCAAGCTATTGCGATCAACATCAGCATCAGCATGTTGTTTAACAAGCGGTAGTATAACAAAGGCAAGGGCAAGCAATGTGAGCCCGGCTGCAATTATCCAAAATGTGAGCATAGTTTTTCCTTATTCACCCAGTACGTGTTTGATTTTATTGCGTTCTTCTTCAGTGAGGGAGTCCGGTGCGGCCGTGGTTACTGCATGACGGCGAATAAAATAAATCAACGAGATCAATGCGATAAGCAGCAGTACCAAAGGCCCCAACCATAAAACATAAGTTTTGGGTTGTAGGGGGGGATTATACAGAACAAAATCACCATAACGTTCTACCAAAAAATCGGTGATTTGTTGGTCAGTTTGACCTTCAAGAATTTGATTGCGGACTAAGTTACGAACATCTTGTGCCAATTCAGCATTAGAATCAGCAACAGATTGATTTTGACAAACGACACAACGCAATACTTTCGTGATTTCAGAAAAGCGTGTTTCTTGTGTAGGCGTGTCAAACTCACTCGGATTTTTGTCTACCGCATAAAGCTTAAAAGATAGGATTAAAAGTATTAAAATAAAAACCTTTATTTTCATATGTATTATGATTGTGTTATTGAAAGAGTAAACAATAAAAGAAAAAAATAGAAATGTCCAGAAAAGTTTTGTCGGTTGGGATCGCTTAGTGACACGATTTAAGTGATTTGCCCATAGCCCTGCGCCTTAGCGAGCATTCTTTGAAAAAATTTGAGTTAAAGGATAAATAGCTAATTAATAATGTATAATTCAAAATAGCTAATGGATTATCCCATTTTGAGGCGCTTGTATTGAAATCAAGGCTGCGTGAATGGGTTTATGTTTGACAAAACGGGCTTGCCAATAAAAGCGCAAATTATCTGAGATTGATTGAAAAAGAAATAAATAGGAAAATGGATGAGGAAGGATTTAGGATAAATAGTGGGCAACGCCCACCTACAATTATGGGGGTTATTATGAACCTTGATGCACAAACCTTAAATCCGTTATTACACGGTTTGCGGTTTGAGAAAACTGATAACGCATTTCCACTGCGTATTCAAAGGCCTGACAAACCCCAAGTGGATGAATTTCCATACGGTTGGCGTTATCAAAAAGAAACGCTGCCTTCGGGTGAAGAAATCTTGATTCAAATTCCACTCACAGCCGAAGATTTTTTAAACCCACAACTGGGGGATGTCATGCCTCAAAATCGAAGACACTACCAAGACAATGTTGATCTTTACGACATATTTCAAGTGCGCTATTCAAAGGATGAAACGGTAGGCGTTTTCGGTGATATGAAAATGTTATGGCGCATCCCAGATTTAAAAGAACCTGCACCTGATGTGGCTATTGTGCCCAATATCCGAAATAAAACAGCCGAACGTTCCAGTTTCGATGTTGTCGAAGAAGATACTCGCCCATGCTTGGTGATTGAAATCATTTCGCCAAACTACCCAGGTGATGATACACATAAAGTGTTGATTTATGAAAAAGCGCGTATTGCGGAGTACATTATTATTGATCCGCATTCTAAAGCAAAAAAACCGTATTATGAACTGTCTGGTTATCGTCTAAAAGGGAAAAAATATAGGCCGATCAAACCCAATAAGCAAGGCAGTTTACTCAGTGAAACAACCCAAGTGTTGTTCAGTACAGGCAATGAAAAACAAGAACTGATCTTAACTGATGCCTCTACTGGTAAACAATTGCTAAACAACCTCAAAAGGGAAAAGGCTCTTCAAAAAGCCGAGGAACGGGCGCAAGAAGAAGGCGAAGCGCGACGCGAAGCCGAGGCACGAGCGCAAGCGTTAGAAAAGCAATTGCGGGAATTAGAAGCTAAGCTCAAGCTCAAATAGGTGGGCTACAGGATCAATGCCATTAAATTAAGCTTGGGCGAACACGATCGGGCTGCCCCTACAGCCCCTTTCTTTTGCTGGGTTTTGTAGGGGCATATCGACGCCCAATATTTAAAATCGCCTTAATTTAATCTAATCTACTCTTCACCACGATAAATACAGCCACTTGTACACGTCTCTTGTATTGCGATTTGACACAAACAGGGCAATGTGGGCTTTAGACGTTGCCAAATCCAACGCGCCAAATTTTCACTGGTTGGATTGTCTAAACCCTCAATCTCGTTAAGGTAATGGTGGTCTAACTGTTCATACAGCGGCGCAAAGGCCTTTTTAATATCAGCAAAATCCATAACCCACCCACTGTGCGCCCCTACATCACCGCAAACATGAATCGTGATGTGAAAAGAATGCCCGTGTAAACGATGACATTTATGTCCATTTGGCACATTAGGTAAACGATGCGCCGCTTCAATGTTGAATTGTTTATAAATTTCCATGATGAGATTGGTGTGATTTTTAACACTAATTACAAGGATTATATATAATAAAAAAGCTCAAACTTTAGTTTGAATTTGAATTGGAGTTCAAACTTTAGTTTGAATTGGAGTTCAAACTTTAGTTTGAATTGGATTTGAATTGGAGTTCAAACTTTAGTTTGAATAGAACTTTAGATTTCGTTGCTCGATCAACTTGAGTTTGAATTGCAATCAATCCTACCGAGACAAACTAATGTTTGTACGGAAAAAGACAAACTAATGTTTGTACTCCAAAAAACAAACTAAAGTTTGTACGGAAAACAAGACAAATTTTGTATTCTTGGACGTAAACGAAAATGACTCTCATGAGCGCCGAACTGAAATCACTCTTTACCAAACTTAACCCCGTTTGTCACAAAGCTTTTGAATTTGCGGCTGACTTTTGCGTGGTACAAGGCTACTACACCATAGAAATTGAACACCTGTTGCAAAAACTATTGGATCAATCTGATACCGATATGCAAGTGATTCTACGTCAGTATGCGATATCAATTCCTAAGCTTAAATGGGAACTCGCCCGTGCAACAGAAAAATGTCAGCGCGGTAATGAACGTACCTTATCTCTGGCACCTGCTACGCTCACCTTGCTGCGTGAAGCTTGGCTGATGACTTCTCTACAATTTGACAGTCATTTGATTCGTTCAGGTGCAATATTACTCGCTCTTCTCGAACCTGAATCACTCCACGAAGAAATACTCAAAAAGTGCCCCTCATTGCTGAAAATTCCCCGCGAATCGTTACTGCAAGAATGGCACAAATTGATAAAACAATCTACCGAAACTCAGCCTTTAGCTCGCGAGATTAAAAACAGTGATGATAAAGATGAGCAGGCAGATTCAAGCCATAAAATGGCTTTACCGAATTCGGCCATTGAAGACTATACCATTGATTTAACACATCAACTGCATTCAAAATCTCAGGAGCCCATAGTCGGGCGCGAAAGCGAAATCCGTAAAATCATTGATATTTTAACTCGCCAAAGTCAAAACAATCTTATTCTTACCGGTGATATCGGTGTTGGCAAAAGCACTACCCTAGAAGGTGTCGCCTTGAAAATGGCTAAAGGCGAAGTGCCGCCCACTTTGCAAAATGTCTCAGTACGTGTACTGGATAGGGGTGTGATATCTTATGGCGTTAAAGGCACCGAAAAGATAATAGAAAAAATAAGTCAAGAACTCACCGCTTCCATTAAACCGATGATTTGGTTTATTGATGATATCCAAAGCTTGATAGGTGGGAATACTGCATTAAATGAAATCATTCAGTTATTAAAACCTGCCCTTGAGCGCAGAACATTGCGCGTCATCATAGCCACAGAGCAAAAAGTGCTGGAAAAAGAATCGGCTTTAATGCGCCAGTTTCAAGTGATGAGAATCAATGAACCGAGCGAAGCAACGGCTATCAAAATGTTACGACATCGGGTAAGCCATTTAGAAAAGCATCATCAGGTACGCTTAACGACTGAAGCCGTATCAGAAGCGGTGCGTTTGTCACTTCGTTATCTGTCAAAACAACGCTTGCCTGAAAAAGCGATCTGTGTATTAGATGCCGCTTGTGCGAAGGTATCGCTTGCCCAAAACGGCTGTACCCCGCCGAAGTTAGAAGTCATTTTGCAAGATATCGCCGAGAGGCAATCTGAATGGCGGATTTTACAACGCGAACAAACGATGGGGCATGGGCATAAACTGCGTTTAGAACAATTAATGGCTGAATTAAAACAGATCGAAAGTCAAAAGATGCTGCTAGAAGAACGTTGGCATATAGAACGTGATTTAGTCAGTAAAATCAGACTGTTAGAATCATCACTGGTTTCTCCCCAGAAAAAAACGAAAAAAGACAGTCGGCCTGTCAAAGCAGAAGACAATCGTCTTAGTCACGATAATTCAGCTTTACCACAGGTAGAGGCACCTAAATCACCTAAAGCGGAAAAGATAACGCCGCCAAGCAATGCGAAGAACAACCCTTTATCGGATCCTGCTGTGCCTTCAAAAGAGGATAAAAAGCATTTATCGGTTCCCCCCACGGCCCAAATGTTGCCTTCAAAAGAAGAAAATGGGTTAAATGGGTTATTTCCCCCAGCCTTTCTTCGCAAAAAGAAGCCCATTCCGTCTCGCGATCAGCAAGAAGCGGATAATCGCTTTTCACTCTTATCCTTTAATAAACAAGACAGTTCTTCTAAACTCTCGCGACAAGAAAGCGAACGTGGTTCTTCTAAAACGTTGCAACCAGAAAATGAACGCGAACAATCGGATAACCAGGAAGCCATCAATCCTGATAAAGCCAGCGTTTCCGCTAAACCAGAAGGATTAGAACCCCGCGTTTCTAAAAATGATGCCTCAATACCGCCTATTGAAAACAGCGAATTAGAAGCCAAAGCCATTCATCAGCCCGAAATTCACCCTATCGATACGGGAATGGAAAATGCTGAAACGAATGACAGCGTTGTCTCTGAAAACGGGCAAGAGGAAATTGCTGACGTTGTTTACAGCGATAATCAAGCTTATCAAACGGAAGCATTACACCCATTGCAAATGGAATTAAAAGCCGTCAAACAAGAACTGGCCAAGATTCAAGGCAATGAACCCTTGATACCCGCGCACGTCGATGGAAAAACGATTGCTAACGTGATTTCAGATTGGACAGGATTGCCCATTAATAAAATCCTGATTACGGATGAAATCAATACGCTACTGCATCTCAAAGACAAGCTATCGAAACGCATTATCAGTCAACCAGAAGCGATTGAAACCTTGGCGCTTACTTTACAAACCGATAAAGCGGCCCTTGATAATCCTAACAAACCGAGAGGTATTTTTTTACTGGTTGGGCCGCCGGGTGTAGGCAAAACGGAAACGGCCATCGCTTTAGCTGATACGCTTTATAGCGGAGAACATCATCTCGTCACTATCAATCTATCAGACGAACAGATGACATCAAGCTTTTTTTCTCTAACCCAAGACGACGACGTTGACACCAGTGTCATCCTGCCTCAGGCCGTACAACATCATCCTGACACGGTTGTCTTAATCAAAAACATAGAAAAGGCTTCCCCAAAGCTGAAGGCATTATTTAACCAACTGTTCGACAAAGGCACAATAACGCATAGTGAAGGCTTAGTGATTGATTTAAAAAACACTTTGCTCGTATTCACCTCTCATCTTGGCAGCGAAGAGATGACGCGCTTATGTCAAGATTCAACGGCCTCATATCCGCTTGAAGCATTACAACAGGCTATCCGTACAACATTATTACAGCATTTTCAAGCCGACTGGTTAAGGCGCGTTGTGATTGTACCTTATCAGCCCTTAAATGAGTCTGCTATTCGCCAGATTCTTGAACTTAAACTCACTACCCTACAACAGCGTTGTCTTCAAAGCCACCATGCCCAATTAACTTATGATGATCGTTTAATCAACACCCTCGTCAAACGCTGCACCTTTGTCGAAAGTGGCGCACATCAGATTGATAGCCTTTTAAAAGATACCCTGCTACCGGCCTTATCCAGAGAAATTTTAGAACACATTGCCAACCGCCAAGCCTTTTCCATGATACATTTAAGCAGCGATGAGGAAGGGCATTTAGTTTACCAATTTGACTATCAAGAAAACGATTTTCTTCCAGAAGACGACAATCAGAATGAAACGTTAATAAAAAGGGAAGAAACGTTAACAGAAGTTTTGAGAGGAGAAGCAAGCGAAATGCTTCCAGACACGCTCATTCAATATGACTGTCGTCACTTTCTGGGTGATTTAGAAAGCGTATTACAAGAATTGAGAGGGCTCACAACTTAAAAATTGCGAACAAACCTGACATGTCAGGTTTTCTTTCTTAATTCTTCCAATTTTTCCAAAATGATGTTATGCGAACAAACCTGACAGGTTTTCAAAACCTGTCAGGTTTTCTTTCTTAATTAAAGAAAGCTTCCAATTTTTCCAGAATTATGTTATGGTCTGCACTTCTTTATATTCCAGACGAGACTACTTCATCAATTGCGGTTTTCAGATGGCAAGCAGGAAGCAATTAATTATTGAAGTGGTGTTACTCACTTTAAAAGAGGTGTTTTGATGGCTCATTCAATTTTCGGAATCAATGCTAAGAAAGACGTTACGCCGTTATTGTTAGGTGGATTGCAAGGATTAGAACCCTGTTCAGGTGATTCCCAAATCGGTATCGCTACAGTCGTTAATGGGCGGATTTTTTCACAGCAAGTCTCAGGAAAAGTTTCGGATTTACACCGTTTACTTTCTCCAAAACAACCTGAATCGCACTTTGGTATAGCCTACCAATGTCAGACAAGCCTTGAGGAGACGATACATCGGCCTCAACTTCACGTCAGTTCGGAAATCGCGGTGGCTTATACCGGAAACCTCGTCAATACCGATGCGAGTCGAGAAGAATTGTATGCTTTGGGGTATCGATTTCAAACACAAGATGAAAGTGAAGTGGTTCTTCGTTACCTTCATCGGTATTTAGATATCAATGTGGGCATTTCTCCTGTAGAAGCAATGGGGTTAGTTTTGTCTCGTTTAGAGGGTTATTTTTCCCTCATTGCTTTATTTGCACAGCCTGAAATATCCATGATGGCCGCCCGTCGAGGGTGTTCGCTGGCCGTCGGGGTTGCTCAAGAAACGCTTTATGTTGGGTTTGATACCACAGCGTTGAAACTATTAGCTTATCCCGTGATGCAACTGGAAGAAGGTAATGCGGTTGTTTTGCGTTTAGTTTGATTGGTGGGCAACAAAAATACGTTACCCACCCTACATTGAATTGGGGCCGGCAACATTAATTTTAAATGGTGGGCTTTAAAAACCCGTTACCCACCCTACATTGATCTATTGGGGCCGGCAACAAAAACCCGTTACCCACCCTACATTGATCTATTGGTGGGCAACAAAAATACGTTACCCACCCTACATTTTAAACGGTGGGCAACATTAATTTTAAATGGGGCAGGCAACAATCGAAGCCCACCCTACATTAATCTAATTCACCTGTTCCACTACAAACGCTGTCAAATCAGTTAAGACTTTTTTAACCGCCTGATTGGCAGCTATCACACCGCCTTCTGCATCTTCACTTTGGGTGCTTTTCTCAATTTCAAATACTTTGGTTGCCACAACTCTACGCAGTGCCATATCTAACAATTGTGCCCGTAATACTAAGCGTACTAAACTCGGTTCTGTCTGAAACTCTTGTTGTAAACGCACGATTTCTGTCTCTAAGCGTAATTCACAAGCAATCGGGGATGTGGAGGCTGATAAGACGGCCCTAAATTTGCCCGTGGATTCAAACTGAAGCACTAACAACGGCAAAAGCATCCGGGCTGGCGTATCAATCCATTGACTTTGTTTATAATATTCAAGGATATGATATTTATGAATGTACACCAACGACGCTGTGTCAAATCCGGGTGACGCTTTTGGCATAGAGACTAGCAATGTTCTGCCAGCAGGGTTAGGAAAGGGTATGTCTGGCAAAGGGATATCTAATAAATAGGTTTTAGGCTCTGCCGCTGTGGGTAGGTTCCAAGCCATGAATAAAATGAGGATAAATAGTCTCAGATAACCACCTTGTGTACGCCTTTTAACAGTCATTTTGTTCTCCTGTTCTGAATGATTGCAATAGTCATCAAAAAACCATGATGGAATCAAAGATGTTTCCAAAAAAAGCATTATGATTAACCTCTTCATAAAAACCTGACAGGTTTTCTTTCGCCTGTCAGGTTTGGGCCAAAATATTTATCTGAAGGGGGCTTTGAAAATCGTGCCATGCTTCAATCAGTTTAAGTTGCCCAAGTTGCCCAAGTTGCCCCAAAAAAATGAACTTTTGAACCATTGAATAAAACTATAAAAATGAACAGCTACTGTTCATGCCAGTTTTGAGTTTTACTGGTATTAACTCCTATAGCTAAAATTTACTTCCCAAATAACAGCATATTAGGTTTACGTTCTAATTCTTTAGCAAAATGACGCAAAGTATTTAATAAAAGCTGTAATTCACGCAATGAGTTAGTCATTTCTGGCAAAGCTTGACGCGTAAAATAGTCCATATCTTGGCGACTTTTTGTTACAGCAGAATCAACACTCTTAGCGGTTTTCGCAATCACACGAGTCGTTTCTTCAAACTCTAACACAACCTGATTAATCAGAGCAGATGTTTCAGTAAAAGTCGTGGACGTGTTTTCGATAGCCTTAGCAATTTGAGCGAAAGCCTTAGAACTGTCTTCGATAGCCGCTAGGCTCTTTTTTAGTTGAGCCAATACCGCAATCACTTTATCACTCACTTTCTTAAATTTTTCAGTGGTATCTATCACATTGTTTAACGCCAAATCAATACTATCTGTATGATCGGCCAAAGTTTGAGTAACCACTTCTATATTGTGCAAGATATTCGTCACGGCTGTAGAATTTTCTTCAGATACCAAAACAGTCATGACTTGAGATAAGTTGGCAACACTCTTTATGAGGTTGTCAGTTGTTTCAGGATCAAGGTTACTCAAAAAATGATTGGCTGTCTTTGACACATTATTCAGGTTGTCCAATAAATCTGAAACGCCAGTATCTAAACGCACAAACAAAGAAGGTTGCGTTTTCAGTTCGGGATAGTCTTGCTCTGGTTTGCGTACTGGTGGCAAAGCATCAAGACTGCCCCCTGTTAATTCCACATAGGCCAAACCTGTCAAGCCTTGGATAGACAACAGTGCAAGCGTATCTTGTTTAAGCGGCACTCCTTGTTCTATATCCAATAACACTAACACTTCATTCGGCCTTTCTGGCACTAAAGCAATCTCACGCACATAACCTACCTCAACCCCACGATATTTAACAGACGCTTTTTTATTCAATCCAGAAACATACTCTTGTATATAAACTTGATAAGTTTGGTAACTTTTCTTTTCAATACCGACACTTAACCACAGTATTGAGGCAACCAATGCCATACCCAATAGAATCACAAAAAGGCCAACAAAGGCATAATTCGCTTTACTTTCCATCATTTTCAATTATCAAATCAATGTAGGGTGGGTAACGTGTTTTTAAAGCCCACCAATGTAGGGTGGGCTTTGGTGTTACCCACCTATTGCAAAACATTTTGATATCAAGGAAAAAGTCCTCAAATCCGTTATAACAAGCATCTTAAGCAATGACTAATCACTTTGACGCTTTAATAATAGCTCGAAGACGGGCCACTTCTGCTTCAGCTTTGCTGCGAGCCTGTGCCTCAGTTTCTGCCCGTTTTTCGGCCATCAAAGCTCGTTGGGCTTCAGCTTCTGAGCGTGTTAGTAGCAATTGACCATTTTTATCAAAAAAGCGGGGGGTTTTGACTGGGCTAACGGCTCTTGGAAAATCGTGTTCAATCACTCCGAGCCATAAGCCAATTTCATCACACCACAACCAGCCGTTTTCATTGGGCTTGATGGGTTTATAGTGCTTTGAGCCCGTCAATCGCCAACCTAACAATTCTTGCAAAAAAGGGTTATAAATCACATACTCTGGCGTTTTTAACATCCGCTCATAAATGTCTTTCTTTACCCCGAAATCAACATCAACAGTACTTGTTGAGGCTAATTCAACAACCAAATCTGGGGTAAAGGCATTTTCTTCCCAAGTTATCCAAGCGTCACGGAATCCTTTGGGCACGTTTTTGATGACGTAAAAATCCGGACCTCTAAAATTACGGTTTTTTTTGCGGCTCGGATCAAAACGCACCGCAGTGTTACCACTGATATACACATCCGTGCGATCTTTGAAAAATTCTTCCATAATTTCAAGGAGTAAGACCATTGATGCCACATGCCAATCTGATTCCAAAGGGGGATCCTCCTCATTTGTTAAGTCTTCATCAAATAAAGTGTCGAGCAATGCCCACTTGCTCTGCGGTTTGACCGTGGCAGGGAAGTTTTTAGAAACCAAATTTTCCCTTGACACCTCTGGGGAAAAAGGTTGCCTGAGAGCCGAAATGCTCATAAATGCCTCCGGGGTTCAGTTATCAGTTATCAGTTATCAGTTATCAGTTATAGCGTTTCCCGATTGAATAAAGTAGACTTATGCACCTACGTAAAATCAATTTGGAACGTAAAAAACCGCAAAATAAATTTGGAACGTAAAAAACCGCAAAATAAATTTGGAACGTAAAAAACCGCAAAATAAATTTTGCACTCCAAAGCACCTTTGCAAAATAAATTTTGCACTCCAAAGCACCTTTGCAAAATAAATTTTGCACTCCAAAGCACCTTCGCAAAATAAATTTGTAACTAAAATTAAATTTGTACTTCATTCAATCGGGAAACGCTATATCTACTCATTAAGCGTAACATGATGCGCTTTAGAAAGATGTTTTTTCAAGTGATCTATCCGCACTTGCGCGTTGCATTGTGGACAATGGATTAATTTTTTATGTCCATGCTCATTATAAAGATGTTCTTCAAACTTGTTTTCCAAAAAATACAAGTGGCATTGTGGACATTGAACCGTCTTATTGACTATCAACTGCTCTTGTGCCGCTCTTCCACGCGGCCCCTGAAAATACTTTTGCAACCAAGGGTGTTCAAAATGGGTTAATTCGCGTATAGGGGCCACAGCAAATACGGCCTTATCAGCGAGTACGGCTATGCGATCAGTGACTTTCCACAATAAATCTAAATCATGGGTGACAATCACCATAGTTAAACCTAATGAATCAGTCAATTGCATAATCAATTCATCTAAAGCGCCAGCACTGATCGGATCTAAACCTGCTGTGGGTTCATCTAAAAATAAAATTTCCGGATCCAAAGCCAATGCGCGTGCGACAGCCACACGTTTAATCATACCACCACTGAGCTGAGAGGGATATTTCTTCCCAGCATTCGCTGCTAAACCAACGAGATCGATTTTAAAAGCAACCAATTCTTTAATAAAGCGTTGACTGAGCGAGGTATGTTCGTGCAAAGGAATAGCCACATTTTCAGCAACTGTTAATGAACTGAATAACGCGCCTTGTTGAAACATCATCCCACAACGACGGTGCAACCATAAAGTCTGTTTATCGCTGAGATTCAATACCTCGTTTCCAAAGACTTTAATGGAACCGGCAAATGGTTTTTCTAATAAAATGATTTCATGGAGTAAAGTGGATTTACCCACGCCACTATCACCAATTAAGGCGATGATTTCACCCTGTTGTACAGTCAGGTTTAATTTGTCATGGATAACCACCGGGCCATATCGCGTCTCTAACGCTTTGATTTCTATAACGGCTTCAGTGAACATAATTAATTTTAATGGATCATTCAGACAAGGGCAATGTAGGATGGTGGGCTGGGTGTGATTAAAACTGCATGGCCAGGAACCCCAGGTTCCACCTGGGGCTATTCACATTCAACCCCTTCGGGGTTGTGCGTTTTAAGTTTTTTTTTAAATAAAAAAGCCATGTACTTTTAATCACACCCTGGTGGGCTTTAAAAACACGTTACCGGCCCCCTACATAAATTTAAAAAATATCACCCTATCAAGCCTATTCCTAACCAGTCAAATAATACCGAAAATAGCGCATCAACGACAATAACGAGAAAAATGGCTTGTACCACACTGACTGTCACTTGTTTGCCAACACTATCCGCTCCCCCTTTCACTTGAAAGCCTTGATAACACCCCACTAAGGCAATAACCGCTGCAAAAATGGGCGCTTTACCAATACCAATTAAATAATTCGTTAATGAAACCGCTTGAGGGAAACGATCTAAAAAATCAGTGAAACTGACTCCAAATGACAGCTTCGCGATCAACATGCTGCCTACAATACCCACAATGTCAGCATAAGCACTCAGTAATGGCATTAAAATGATTAAAGCCAATAACTTGGGCAAGACTAACAATTCCATTGGGATAATCCCCATTGTGCGAAGGGCATCAATTTCCTCAGTGACGCGCATTGTACCAATTTCAGCGGTATAAGCCGAGCCACTACGCCCTGCCACAATAATCGCGGTTAATAAGGGCGCTAATTCCCGTAACAAGGTAATGCCAACTAAATCGACAATAAAAATATTGGCACCATATTGGCTTAACTGCGTGCCGCCTTGATAAGCCAGCACTACGCCCATTAAAAAGGCTAATAAACCAATAATCGGTAATGCCGTCAAACCGTCTGAATGCATATTAGCCAATAAAGCCTGCCAACGAATACGAGATGGCAAAAATAGTGATCGTAATAAAATTATAAACGTTTCGCCAGTAAAGGCTAAAAAATCAATGATTTGATTAAAACGTTTTCCTATATCTCGCCCTAAACTTTCTAAAAAATGAGGGGATTTAGGCCATACCGTTGGTTGCAGTTTAGCCGCATAAGTTTCCATGAGATGTAACAAATCAATATGCTCAACTCTTAAGCCTTGTAAAACGACAGACTGGCCTTTTTTTTCCAAAGTTTGTTGTGTACGAAACAACAGCCATGCCCCAGCGGTATCCATCGTTTGAATCGTACTCCCCTCTAAAAAAATCGTTGAATCAGTGGGCCAAGAAAAATGATTGATGTGCTGTTCTAATTTGCCAATCCCATCAATTGTCCAATCACCACAACAGCGTACTGTTTGATCAACTAATTCAAGGCTGGCAACAGGGTTTTGGGATAAATGAGTCATGTTATGTCATATTAGTATTATAAGAGCCAATTGTAAAACAGATAGAACATTGATTAATTCTGATCATCATGATTCACACTGATTTTTTAATCAGCGTAGATCATGATAATCAGTATCATCAGCGTTCTATCATATCACCTTTATAGGGTGCGATTAAAAGTGCGGGGGTATACTTATTATTAAGCCAACAGCTAAAAGCCAACAGCTAAAGCAGTTGTCTAAAAGCTCAAGTCACCTAAAGGTGACTAAACCTATCTCTAGCGAAATTTCGAGCGCCAAAAGCACAAATTGACTTATATTGTCCACTGTTATAATTTTCGTGTTTTGTTAGTCACCTTTAGGTGACTTAAGCTTTTAGTTGGCTTGGTGTGTCCCCGCACTTTTAATCGCACCCACCTTTATACTAATCGCATTTCATCATTGAAATTTATGTTATGATCACTAAAATTTCAACCCTAATGCGAGAACAAATGATGATACTTCAACGTGATATTGATTATGCCGAGATTCAAAAAAGGCTTTCTAGCTATAAAGTGACGGCATTACTGGGCCCGAGACAGTCAGGGAAAACGACGCTTGCTAGACTATTTCAGTGCAATCATTATTTTGATCTGGAAAATCCACGGGATATGGCCCAATTTCAAAATCCGCAATTAACGCTTGAACGCTGTAAAGGCTTGATTATCATAGATGAAATTCAACGTCAACCCGAATTATTTCCGTTAATGCGTTTTTTAGTGGATACACGCCCTGAACAACAGTATCTCATATTAGGCAGTGCGTCACGGGATTTGATTCAACAAAGTTCCGAAAGCCTTGCGGGTAGAATTGCTTATTATACGCTATTGGGATTTCGCAAACAGGATATTTCGTTAGAACAAATAGAAGAATTATGGTTGAGAGGAGGGCTACCTTCATCCTTTTTGGCGGAAAATCATGATATCAGTTATCAGTGGCGCGAAGAGTACATTAGAACATTTCTTGAACGGGATATTCCAGCCTTGGGGATTCGGATCCCAGCAGAGACGTTACGGCGATTCTGGCACATGGTGAGTCATTATCATGGCAATCTGATCAATTTTTCAGAAATAGGCCGTTCGTTTGGTATTGCGAGTACAAAGGTGAGGGATTATATTGATATTCTGATGGGCACTTTTATGATCAGAACAGTACAACCGTGGTTTATCAATATCAGTAAACGGTTGGTAAAACGCCCAAAACTCTATTTTTGTGATTCGGGTATTTTCCATAGCCTTTTGGCTATCGAAACGCCAGAAGCACTCTACCGACATCCCAAATTAGGGGCTTCTTGGGAAGGATTTGCGTTAGATTGTGTTTGGCGGAGTATTGGAAAAGCTGATGAACAGGCTTACTTTTGGGCCACCCATTCTGGCGCAGAAGTGGATTTATTTTGGCAACACGATGGCAAAAATTGGGCCTGTGAATTTAAGTTTGCAGACGCGCCCACTTTAACAAAATCAATGCTTTCTGCCCTCAGCACCTTGAATCTTGAAAAATTATGGGTGATCTATCCTGGCAACGCAAAATATCACATTCATGAGCAAATCGAAGTTTTCCCATTAAAAGACATTCCAGGATATTGGGAATATTATTAGACTTAAACTCTGTGGCACTCTGTGGTACTCAGTGTTCTCTGTGTTGAAAAAAGCGTCAGGATTGCCCATTTACTCTCTTAATAATTAAAGGGTAGCAAAGTTGCAAAACGCTCATTTTCAGTAAACAGAACACTGTTCCCAAACATAAAAAAAGCCCTTGGTTTACAACAACCAAGGGGCTTTTGCAAGTGAAGATAATCGGTTAATTAACCGTGGTTACCTAGATGGGTAAAGGGAGGCAACCATGATGTCGAACGGATGCCAAGTATCGGGGGAGATTACCGCCAGTTATGGGGCCCACACGCACAAGAAATTGAAACTGGCATCTTGATAAATCCAACCTTCCGTATTTGAATGAGCGACATCTATGGATTCTACATGAAAATTGGTTCTCCCCACACGAAACGTGGTAAAGACATTGTCATCTGCGGCGGCTTCTTTCTTTGTGGCTGTCGCGGCTGCTTGACAGATTGGAGATCTTGGTAACGCAGGATCGAAGTCGATTCTATAGTAGCCTACCTCTAGTTTATTACAACTCCAGCCTCCGCTGCCGCGATTTATCGTGGAACAATCTGCTTTAACACTCCCAAACACCATTGGCAGAAGGACTTGCTGGGTTACGGGTGCTGCCACCCCCACCGGGGGCCCCTTGGCAAGGGCGGTTTGATTCACTGAGAATACGGCGATGGCAGCAAAAAATGTGCCACGTACAAAATTTGAATGTTTCATAAAGAAGAGTCTCCGAGTTATACCCTCTATGATTATGTTTATCATGTTGGGAAGTTAAGTTAACTTAAATCAATTTGTTAATTGTTAATGGGTATCAAGTCGTATTACTGCTTCAAAATGACAGCGCGGCGCATTATAACTCAATAAAATCGAAAAAGGCAATAATCAAATCACTTTCAATATCTATATTTCGATTTTGCCACGGAAAAACACGGAAAAACACGGAAAAATATTCCGTGCTTTCTGTGTCATTCCGTGGCAAGACATACTCGCATTCCCTTTTCCCTATCTTGCAAAATCTTTTTTCGATTAAGCTTTGCAATTTGCAAAAATTGAAGCGTTAGAATCGTTAAATTAACCATAATACTTTACTAAAACAATCACTTATCGTAGTTGGTATGGGATGTGCTTTATATGATTGAAAAAGACATCTTGATGCCTGAATGGGTATTCAATCGTTTGTCTGAAAAACAAGGATTTATTTTGAATCTGATTGCATTTTCTCAACACAGAGTTCACTTCAGTACCACAGAGTTACACAGAGGGCTAAGAGGCAAGGTGAATTTTCCTTTGCGGCTTCTTATTCTGTTCTTAGCGAGATCAAAAAAACTCAAATTGTGCTAGACTGTTTGTTGTTTTTTGGGTGGGTTATGCTTATGAAGGCCCAGATCACCCCCCCTTTCCACTGCGCTCAGGGCCTTTAACAAATTACAAATTGTACTCTACGATTTGTAGTTGTTTGTAGGGTAAATTCGTTCTAGCAGACAATTTACCCTGTTTATTGCGTTCTGTGCTTTTAAGCGTGATTGATACGTTTGGCACAAAGAAATTATAATAATATCAATAGATTATGTAAAAAAATCGTGTCTCAATAATACTGTCTTTCATGGCTCAAAAAAACGCAAACTGACAATGCGGTTTGTGTTGGGTGAATTACAATAATGGTAATTTGCCCTTATTTTCATTTAATCCCCTTTTTTTAGGGGATTTTTTTTGTCTTAAATTTGGTAAAATCTTCATTCATAAATCGGATTGTGAAAGTTTTTTAGACAATGGTGGGCAACAAAAACCCGTTACCCACCCTACAAAAAAATATCAATCGGATTGAGACAATGGTGGGCAACAAAAACCCGTTACCCACCCTACAAAACATAATTTATTTTTTGGAGAGAGTATCAAATATGTCCTTACACAATACAGCCCCTTTTCCAACGCTGCGTATGCGTAGAATGCGCCGTGATGATTTTTCTCGCCGCTTAATGCGTGAAAATGTGCTAAGCGTTGATGATTTGATTTATCCGCTGTTTATCATGGAAGGTGAAAAGCAGCGCGTTGCAATAGCCTCTATGCCCGATCAATATCGACTTACTATTGATGAGTTGCTTAAAGAAGCGGCTGAGTTAGTCAAATTAGGCATACCGGCTATTGCCTTGTTTCCGGTAGTGTCGCAAGATAAAAAATCGCTTGATGCGCGTGAAGCTTATAATCCTGATGGTTTGGTACAACGCGCCTTGCGGGCTATGAAAGCCGAATTTCCACAATTAGGTTTGATAACCGATGTGGCTTTAGATCCATTTACCACGCATGGGCAAGATGGTTTGATCGATGACAGTGGTTACGTGATTAATGATGAAACGGTAGCGGTATTAGTCAAACAAGCCGTTTCTCATGCTGAAGCAGGCGCTGAAGTGGTTGCCCCATCAGACATGATGGATGGGCGTATTGGCAGAATCCGTCAAGCCCTTGAAGCAGAAGATTATCGGCATACACGCATTTTAGCTTATTCTGCCAAATATGCGTCCAGTTTTTACGGCCCCTTTCGTGACGCGGTTGGTTCAGCGGGCGCGTTAGGTGGCGGCAATAAATATACCTATCAAATGGATCCCGCTAACAGTGATGAAGCCTTGCGTGAAGTCGCATTAGATTTGCAAGAAGGGGCAGATATGGTGATGATTAAACCCGGGATGCCCTATTTGGATATCGTACAACGGGTAAAAGCGGCCTTTCAAGCCCCCACTTTTGTCTATCACGTCAGCGGCGAATACGCCATGTTGATGGCAGCAGCCCAAAACGGATGGTTAGATGAAAAGGCCGTCATGATGGAATCGTTATTGAGTATCAAACGAGCAGGGGCCGATGGCATTTTGACTTATTTTGCCAAAAAGGCTGCAACAGTTATCAGTTATCAGTGATGTAGAGTTTTGGAATAACGTTCCAACTTTAGTTTTACTGCACGCGGGCACAACTTAAACTTTTAGCTTTTAGTTTCTCACAAGCATAATGTACAAAGGCAAATTGATAAAAATATTAAAACGCACAACCCCGAAGGGGTTGAATGTGAATAGCCCCAGGTGGCAACCTGGGGTTGGCAAAAAATAAAAGTGAAGTTTATTCCCGCGACGAGTATTGCAATTAATTACCCCGGCGAAACGATATCTTTCACAGTCTCTATAAAGCCTTTCTCATTATCAGTCGATTCACCCGCTATAACCGGTTGAGAAAATAAGAAATAAACACTCAAAACAATCAGACAAACGTACTTAAACTGGTTTTGGCAGTGATTATCAAAAACTTTCATGACATTTCTCCTTATGTAATATTATCTTGATGAGAGTACCCAAGATAAAGCACAAGGTATGCCAGCTAAGTTTATGATTTTATTAGATTAATTTTGACATGACACTTGATAAAATCAGTGTTCAAGTTGATTTTGCGAGTTTGAACTTGACAAAATGGATGAAAAAATAGGCAGGATGACATTTGAACTTGATAAAAATGCTAGGCTTGAATTGATGGATTTTTGAGCAAAATGAGTGGTGCTGATTTCAGCACCTTTTTCTCAAAAATTTTTTATTGAAAAACAGTGACTTATTTTTTTGATGTGCTGATTTCAGCACCAAAGTGCTGAGTTTCAGCAGTTCAGCCAAAAGCTCTGAAAATGTCAAGTTGTTAAAAATGAGAGAATAGAGAATAGAGGCTAAACGAATATTGAGCTTTTGAGATAAGAAACCATTTTCGTTTATCCTTCGTTATGTTGTACTGAGTGTTAAAATAATTGCATTTTAACCTGTTGAAACCTTATACCATTATGAAAACCAATACTCGCCCTTTTTCCATTCATGCCCTTGAATTGGGGCCCATGGATAATTTTGTCTATATGATTCAAGATCATAGTTCCAAACGCGCTGCGATAGTCGATCCCGCTTGGGAAATGCCTAAAGTTGTTATGCTTGCACAACATCAAGGTTTTGAAATCACTGATATTTTACTCACTCACAGCCACCACGATCATACTAATGGATTGGCTGAAATATTAAAGACTTACGATGCCCAGGTGCATTTGTCAAAAGCAGAGGCCGCATTTTGGGGTTATCAGTTAAATAAACCGGTTTTGCATGAAGACGGCGATACCATTCAGTTGGGTAACACCCAAATTGAAGTTTTGCACACGCCAGGGCATACGCCCGGCTCGGTTTGTTATTATCTTGATGGGCATGTGATAACAGGCGATACTTTATTTGTCTATGCCTGTGGGCGTTGTGATTTAGACGGTGGCAATGCTGAACAAATGTATCACTCACTCAAAAAACTGGGGAGCGCATTACCGCCTGAAACCGTTATACATCCCGGACATCATTATGCCCACAGCCCCTCTTCTACTATTGGCGAACAAAAAGAGGGTAATCCGTTTATGCAGTTTGATAACATTACGGATTTTGTTGATTATCGTCTATATCAACATGATAAACAGCGGCAAACACCCTATTCGTCAGTCAAACTCTGATTGGATAGAACGCTGATTTGACTGATTATCCTGATTAACTTTCTTGTAGGGTGGGTAACGGGTTTTTGTTGCCCACCATTCCCCTGATAATTGAACATTGATAATTAAATGTGAGGAAAACATGGAAACTGCTTTACAACAAGCATTGCATGGTGAAGTGATAACTGATTTATCACATTTCGGCTAATGATTCTTGTAGGGTGGGTAACGGGTTTTTGTTGCCCACCATTCCCCTGATAATTGAACATTGATAATTAAATGTGAGGAAAACATGGAGACTGCTTTACAACAAGCATTGCATGGTGAAGTGATAACTGATTTATCACATTTCGGCCTGATTAAAATCAGTGGCAGCGAAGCTGAAAGCTTTTTGCAGGGGCAATTGACGAATGATGTGCGTCAAGTCACTGAAAAACAAAATCAATTGAGTGCCTTGTGTAGTGCGAAAGGCCGTATCATCATTAATTTTCGTTTATTCAAACGCGACACAGCTTATTATATAGTGTTACCGCAAGAGAGTTTAGATTTAACGCTTAAACGGTTACGGATGTATGTATTGCGTGCCGATGTCAAACTGGAAGAGGCGAGCGAGCGTTTATCGCGTATCGGTATTGCCGGGGGTACACAACACTTAACGGATTGTTTAGGCTTTGCGCCACCCACTGAGATTGATAGCAGTATCACAAGTGATCAAATCACAGTGCTACGCATTTCTGGAGAAATGCGTA
>Ga0233403_10000082_pt1 | contig 38704 bp, 37 predicted proteins | sample Na_oxic_1_MG_FD_179866 | JGI IMG/M metagenome (GOLD analysis project Ga0233403, IMG submission 179866) | Seawater microbial communities from Saanich Inlet, British Columbia, Canada - Na_oxic_1_MG | ecosystem: Environmental > Aquatic > Marine > Inlet | place: Canada: British Columbia | collected...
AGCTTCGCTGGCCTTCGGCTCACGCAAAAGTTGCGCGCAACTTTATTTCACGCTCAAGTTTCGCTCCGCGAAACTTGAGCGTGAAATGTGAAATACAGTTTTTGCGCGCAAAAACTTTTGCGTGAAACACTGTTCATGCCAGTTTTGAGTTTTACTGGTATTAAAAACTTTTCTAATGAGGAGGGTGGGCAAATATTTTGCCCTTTTTGCCCTACATAAAAGTTTTTCACTTAAGAAGTTTTGCGCGCAAAACTTGGTTTCGTGAAAAGTTGTGCCCGCGTGCAGTATATTTTGCCTAAGCGCGATTGGAATGCCTGTTATTTTGCTTGTGTGCGATTGATTGAAGTGTACTCGGCCAAAGTACTCAACTCAATAATTGATAATGACCCTTTTTTTGGGAATGCGCCCCTCCAAAATCTGTTTTTTTTGACATTATTATTGGCTCCTGGGCAAATAGGTGAAATGCTTTTATAACCCATTTTTTCAATTTCACCCGTTTGCCTACATGAGCCATTTTTTTTGAGCTTTTTATAACGTTTCCCGATTGGATAAAATACACTCATGCCCAATCGTACCGAAAGCAAAATAACAGGCATTCCAAAGCTGAAAGCAAAATAAATTTTGCACTCCAAAGCCTTCGCAAAATAAATTTTGCATTCCAAAGCCTTCGCAAAATAAATTTTGCACTCCAAAGCCTTCGCAAAATAAATTTTGCACTCCAAAGCCTTCGCAAATAAATTTGTAACTAAAATATTGTTGTACTTCATTCAATCGGGAAACGCTATAAGATGTACGATAGGGTTTTACTGAGGTACGCCCGATTGTATAATAACTTTGTGCGTTTATTAGCACTGTGCAAAAGTCCGTCATATCTCTTTAAGTGATTGATTTTAAATCAATAAGATTTCATATTTTTAACCGTACAATGCGAAATCTTGGTCGATATGAACAAAACTCAATGGATAAAGCAATTACACACGAACCGCATGTAGAAGGTGGTTATTTCCGACGCACCTATCAATCCGATTATACGCATGAAATCATTGATTATGCAGAAACCCCGCGTTATTTGATGACTTCGATTTTTTATATGTTGACTGATGATAGCCCGATTAATTATTTGCATGTAAATCATGCTGATATTATGCACTATTTTCATGCGGGTTCATCGCTGACTTATTTGATTGTGCATCCGGATGGGCAGTTACAACGGGTGCGGCTCGGCAACAATCCCGCCGCTGGTGAACAGTTGCAATTATTGGTGAAGGGCGGTTGTTGGAAAACGGCTATTTTGGAAACGGGAGAATTTGGCTTAATTAGCGAAGCCGTTTCCCCCGGATTTGAGTATGCGGATATGGCGTTGATTACTTCGCAGGATGTACAAGCGCGTTTTCCGACATTGTGGCCAGAATTGCGAAATTATATTAAGGAATAAGAATTTCTCGCTCATATGGGGGAAACGGGTGAAATTTTATTTTGATTTGCTCCATTTATTATCAATAAGTTATGACTGCATTTCACCTATTTACCCATATGAGCGAAATTTCTTGATATCGAGACGCGATGCCTCGCGTCTCTACTGGAAATCGTACCCTTTATAAAAATAAGCGAAGAATGATTGGCAGTGCCTGTGAAGTACTAACTATTTTTTGCCGAGAAACTTTTATAATCGTTTGAATGCGTTGGCGAAACGGCATAAAGCGATTCTATGCTGACCCGACGACAGCATGGTGTGTTCATGACACTGCTGAGTTTTTGCTCTCACGCTACAACACTCAAGAGGATAACTATTCGTCTAATTCGCACTGCCCTTCTTTAAAGCTTTCCAATAAATCATTCAATTCATCCTTCTCATCAGGATCGGTTTCTGAATCAATGGCTTGTTTTATCCAATGTTGTGCCTTGTCATGTTGTTCTGTTTTACACAGAATGATAGCCAGTGTGTGCAAAGCTTCTGTGTATTTTGGAGCCATCGTCACTGCCGCGTTTGCAAGAGCTTGCGCTTCGGTGAATTTTTCTTGTTCTTGATAAAGCCATGCCAACATATTGAGGGCATCCGTGGCTAAACTCACTGCTTGATGACAAGCCTTGATGGCTTCATCATTCTTGCCATTTTCATAGTGTTCCTGACAGATTTGTGTAAAGGCTTCTACAGTCTTTTTCTCATCCGGTTTCTCATCATCACCACGCATTTTCAAAATCCTTGTCGGTGGTGTTTTCGCAGTGATTTCCGGTGTTTTTTCACCCATTTCATCCGACGTGGCTTGATTCACCGTTTCTAAGGTAAATTCAGGCATACCGCTTAACATGAAACTGATAATAATAACGCCAAACAGCGCAAAGAAAGTGCCTGGGGCTGCATTTTTGAGGGTAAAGTTGGCCCCCGCGATTTTCGCGTCAAATGCAGCACCTTGTTCACCCTGATCGGGCCAAATACCCTTACAAAACAGGCGATAACCCAGCACAATGCTAATGACTCCAGCTGCAATGATAGCCAGTCGAAACAGGGTGACATAAATTAAAAAGTAGGGGGCTATATCTAGCATGAAATATTTTCCTTTCTAAAAGTTAATGTAAACACATCGACAATGTCACATTTCAACAATAGTGGTGAAGAAACCAAGTTTTTTGAAAAAACTTGGTTTTGTCTAATTCACATCCCCAAACAACACAAACGGTGCCCAATAATACGGATGTTGATATTTCTTCCCATTTAAGCCATGCAACATTTCTAACTTAATGGCTTGCAAGGCTTGGGCCTGGTTCTGAATTTGGGTGAGTTTGTCAAAAAAGCCGACATTCAGTTGTTCAGTGGAATAAGTATTGACCGACCATAATGTCACGGCAATCACTGGAGTGCCAGCGTACATAAAGGCTCGCGTTAATCCCATCACGCCTTCGCCCCGTTCTTGTTTGCCACTGCCGGTATTGCAAGCAGATAGACTGACTAATTGGGCATTGAGTTCTAAGGCAAACACATCGGCCATTTTCAGTAAACCTTTGTCTTTCTCTAGGTTGGGGTGCGAGAGAACTAAGGCCGGTTGTTTGATGATATTCGATTTGCCGGGAATGATGCCATGAGTGGCAAACAATAAATAGCGGTAATCGGCTAAGCGTTTTTTATTATTAAAATCAAATAGTTGAGGTAATGAAGCCTTTTCATCTAATTGCAAATAATCACTGTTAGGCGGTGGATTGAGCAACTTGGCAATGGCGCGTGCTTCATCTGCCGTATTGGGCAAGGAACGAAAATCACTGCCTTCATAAATCGGATTGGCAAAAGCTAACAGTGGATATCGCGCCGTTTGAGTACGGCGTTGTTTCGCATCTCGCAAGATTTTGAGCAAGGAGGCGGAAGACAAATAAGCCACTGGCACTTCTTCTATCAAGTAATGGATTGTATCCTTTTTCCGTTTGACGGGTTGCGTCACCAGCATTTCAAAAGGTAGCGCATACAATACCCCAGTTGGCACAACATAAAGTGTTTTGGCCTTTGCGACTAATGGACGCACCGACTCTGGCACTAATGAAGTGTAGAGTTTATAAGTCAAGTGCGACAGTTTTTTGCGCGACAGCGGATTTTTAATATCAGTGCGAATCATGCTGCGCGTGTCCAATTGATTATCAATAGCGAGTCGAATATCACCGACTTGTTTATTAAGGTTTTCTTCAGTCAACGGTAAATAAAACACTTGGAAAGTTTGTTGGCTAATTACCCATAAACTGGTACTCTCTTCCATTACCCCATAAACCAACAACAGTTCACCCTCTTTTAACACCTCTTTCTGAAGTATGTCTAATTGCACCGGTTGTGGGTACTTGAGCGCGTAGTAATCGGGATATTCCGTGCGAATGGTTTCTCGCAACGCGTCCAATTCACTTTGCAATTGTTGCTGACGTTGTTCCAAGGTTTTAATGAGTTCTTTATTTTGGACAACCTCACCTTCAATACCCGCTACTGGTTTAGAACGTTCATCAGCTAATTGTTGATGAGTTTTAGCCAATTGGTTTTCTAAAGACAGTTCTCCTTCTAAAATGGCTTTGGGTAGGCCAACAAACTGCCGCGCCCCACTTTGGCCCATTTCTTCCACAAACACCCGCCCTTGTTTGCGTTCAAAGGTTTCAAAAGCTTTGCGATCATAGCCTTTTTGCGGTTGGGTTAGATGCAGAGATTGCAATAGGGCAATCAGTTCATCATAGACATACAGTTTGTCTTGCATGAAAGAGGTTTTGTGTTCTTTAGTGAGCAAAGCTCTTATTTTTTCAATATTATCAATGGCTTGCTCATAGTATGTGATGGCAGCATCAGATTGATTGAGTTTGGCTTCTGTGGAGGCTAAACCGTGCTGTGCTTCCCACAAATCGTCTGAGCCTATAGTTTCAAAAGCTTTATTCCCACAACTTCTGAGTTATCAAAATAGGTTTAAATAAACCTTTAAGCCAGGGTTACGTGTAAATTACACACCTGGTCCGGAACGGATCGCACTGAAACATAAGGGACTTAATTTATTAATTTGGAAACACAATGCGTAACATCAGTTCTCTAAACATGATAACAAAGGCAAGTGGGAACTAGAAAGCAGAGTCTTTCTGTTAGAACTGAGCCTCACCTTACGCAATCTCTGCCATGTGTTATTGTCTAGTTGCCCAGTTTGAGGTACACCAATATCCCGTTGAAAGGCCATTAACGCATTTTTCACCGCTTGAGGATTAGGGTTATTAATCTCGTTGGCGAAATAATAACCCATTTCTGCTAACAACGCAGCTACCAAATGAGGAGCTTTAACCATAATATTATCTGATAAACATCTGTCCTGTTTTTTTTTGCTGATGGATTTTTTTTGGGCATCATTGTTTTTCCTTCCCATAGTATCTCCAAACAACACAAACGGAGCCCAATAATATGGATGTTGATATTTTTTCCCATTTGTTCCATGCAACATTTCTAACTTAATAGCTTGTAAGGCTTTGGCGGGATTAGGAATTTTGGTCAGTTTGTCAAAAAAACCGACGTTTAGTTGTTCAGTAGAGTAAGTATTCACAGACCATAAAGTCACTGCAATCACGGGAGTGCCAGCATACATAAAAGCTCGCGTTAATCCCATCACGCCTTCGCCCCGTTCTTGTTTGCCGCTTCCGGTATTACAAGCCGATAGACTCACTAATTGGGCATTGAGTTCTAACGCAAATACATCCGCCATTTTCAGTAAACCTTTATCTGCTTCTAAATTGGGCTGCGACAAAACTAAGGCCGGTTGTTTGATGATGTTAGACTTGCCCGGTATTATTCCATGGGTGGCAAACAGTAAATAGCGATAATCGTCTAAGCGTTGTTCTTGATTAAAATCAAATACTTGTTGTACTGATGCCTTTTCCCCCAGTTGCAAAGGTTTACTGTCTGGCGGTGACTTGAGCAACTTGGCAATTTTTCTGGCTTCATCCGCTGTATTGGGCAGGGAACGAAAATCACTGCCTTGATAAACCGGATTGGCAAAGGCTAACAGCGGATATCGTGCGGTGGTGGTGCGCCGTTTTTTAGCATCCCGCAAGATTTTGAGCAAAGAAGCGGAAGATAAATAAGCCACCGGCACTTCTTCTATCAGATAATGGATAGTATCCGTTTTCCGTTTCACCGGTTGCGTCACCAGCATTTCAAAGGGCAGCGCGTACAATACCCTGGTTGGCACGATATAAAGCGTTTCCGCCTTTGCGACTAACGCACGCACCGACTTTGGCACCAGCGAGGTGTATAACTTATATGTCAGATGCGACAGTTTTTTACGCGACAGCGGATTTTTAATATCGGTACGAATCATGCTGCGCGTGTCCAACTGGTTATCAATACCAAGCCGAATATCACCAACTTGTTTATTCAGGCTTTCTTCAGTTAACGGTAAATCAAACGCTTGGAAAGTCTGTTGGCTAATCACCCACAAACTGGTACTGTCTTTCATTACCCCATAAACCAGCAGCAATTCACCCGCTTTTAACACCTTTTTTTGGAGTTGGTTTAACTGTACAGGCTTTGGATATTTGAGCGCATAGTAGTCGGGATATTCAGTGCGAATGGTTTCTCGCAGTGCATCCAATTTACTTTGCAGTTGTTGCTGACGTTGCTTTAAGGTTTTAATGAAGTCTTTATTTTGGACAACCTCACCTTTGATACCGGCGGTTGGCTTAGAACGTTCATCAGCTAACTGTTGGCGAGTTTGAGCCAATTGGTTTTCTAAAAACGGCTCTCTTTCTGAAATTTCCTTGGGTAAACCGGTAAATAACCGTGCGCCGCTTTGACCCATTTCTTCCAAAAACACCCGCCCTTGTTTGCGTTCAAAAATCTCTAAAGCTTTGCGATCATAGCCTTTAGTGGGTTGCTTTTGGTGAAGGGTTTGTAGTAACTTAATCAGTTGATCATAAACAAACATTTTCCCCCGCATGAAAGAGAGTTTTTGTTCTTTTTCGGCTAAGCCAGCACGTAATTTTTCAATGTTATCCAAGGCTTGCTCATAGTGCTTAACAGCAGCATCGAATTGATTGAGTTTTGCTTCCGCGGAAGCTAAGCCGCGTTGTGCTGTCCACGTTTCTCCGGTGCCTATGGCTATCATAATCGCCATACTCTCCTGAAAAGCTTCTTTGGCCTTTTGATATTCGCCAAGGTTTTTATACAATGCTCCTATATTATTAATGGTATCACCTACCCCGCGTTTGTCACCTAGTTCTTTTTTTATTGCCAAAGCTGACTTGAAATATTCCAAGGCGTTCAGGTATTGGCCCAATTTTTGATATACCACACCGAGGTTAGTCAAATCCGCACCGATACCGCGTTTGTCACCGAGTTCTTGATGTATTGTCAATGCCTGCTGATAATATTCCAAAGCTTTCTGGTATTGGCCCAAATCATCGTACACCACGCCGATGTTAGTCAAATCCGCACCGATACCGCGTTTGTCACCGATTTTTTTTTCTATTGCCAAAGCCTGCTGAAAATATTTTAAGGCTTTTGAGTATTGGCCCACGTTTCGATATACCAGGCCGATGTTAGTCAAATCCGCCCCCTCCCCGCGTTTGTCATCGATTTTTTGGTCTATTGCCAAAGCTTGCTGATAATATTCCAAAGCTTTCTGGTATTGGCCCAAATCATCGTACACCACGCCGATGTTACCCAAATCCGCCCCTTCCCCACGTTTGTCACCGATTTTTTGGTCTATTGCTAAAGCCTGCTGAAAATATTCTAAGGCTTGATTGTATTGGCCCAAGTGTCGATATACCACGCCGATGTTAGTCAAATCCGCACCGATACCGCTTTTGTCACCTATTTCTTTTTTTATTGCCAAAGCCTGCTGATAATATTCCAAGGCGTTCAGGTATTGGCCCAAATCATTGTACACCACGCCGATGTTAGTCAAATCCGCAGCGATACCGCTTTTGTCACCGATTTTTTGGTCTATTGCCAACGCCTGCTGATAATATTCTAAAGCTTTCAGGTATTGGCCCAATTTTTGATATACCGCGCCGATGTTACCCAAATCCGCCCCTTCCCCACGTTTGTCACCTAGTTCTTTGTCTATTGCCAAAGCCTGCTTTAAATAGTCCAAAGCTTGATTGTATTGGCCAAAATTATCGTACACCACACCGATGTTAGTCAAATTCGCACCGATACCGCTTTTGTCACCGATTTTTTGGTCTATTGCCAACGCCTGCTGATAATATTCTAAAGCTTTCAGGTATTGGCCCAATTTTTGATATACCGCGCCGATGTTACCCAAATCGGCCGCTTCCCCACGTTTGTCACCGAGTGCTTTGTCTATTGCCAAAGCTTGCTGATAATATTCCAATGCGTGATTGTATTGGCCCAAATTATCATACACCACACCGATGTTCGTCAAATCGTTCCCAATATCGCTTTTGTCACCGAGTTCTTGATGTATTGCCAACGCCTGCTGAAAAGATTCTAAGGCGTTCAGGTATTGGCCCAAGTTTTGATAGAGTACGCCGATGTTACCCAAATCCGCCCCTTCTCCACGTTTGTCACCGAGTGCTTTGTCCATTGCCAACGCCTGCTGATAATATTCCAAAGCTTTTGGGTATTGGCCTAAGTTCTTGTACACCACGCCGAGGTTGCCCAGAAATTGGCTGATGTAAGTTTTATTACCCTGTTCTTGTGCTTTTTTCAAACCGTTGTGCCATTTTTCTAAGGCGGTGGGGTAGTCGCCAATGTAATAGGCATTTTCACCGGCTTCTTGTAAACGAGTTAAGGCCGAACGGCTGTCGTTATCGTCAGATAAGGCTTGGCGCAACTGTCCCACTAACTCTGCTAAAGCGCGGGATTTTTCAGCATTTTCCCCTGTTTCTTTACCGAGAATTGTCAACCTTTGTTGAAACAGCTTGGCAGTATTGGGACTGTCTATGAGTAGTTGCCAAATTTTTTCACCGTCTTGAGCTTGTAGAGCGGTGAAAAATTCATTCGTAAATGGCTTAAGCGACATTTCTTCCGCCCGCAGCCCCGTTACAGAAAAGATAATGAGCATTAGTGCTAATGTGATGGTTTTGAATGTGTTCATATTGTTCTCCTTAAAATTTTTGAACAGGATTTAACGGATTATTTGTAGTTGTCATCAATTATTGAATGTTATAGCGCTTCCCGGTTGAATGAACTACAAAAAAAAACCCCCCTAGCTAACCCCCCTTTAATAAAGAAGTGGGGAATTCAAAATATCGATAAGTAGAGTCCCCCTATGGCTTCGGTGTGTTAGGGGGGATTTTTGTATTTTACTAAATCGGGAAACGCTATAAGTACAACAAATTACGTGGATAAACGAATTGATTCAGAAGATTATTTAGGTTTTAAGGTGTCATCAGTTCATTCAACCGTGTATAATCACTCTTTAAATACATATTAAATACGACATATTCACTCAACAATACGAAATAACCAATTCGTTTATCCACGTAATTCGTTGTACTTATGAGATATTATGAGATATTCAGCTATTTTTGAAAAACTGATGGGTAGTAACTCTTTGGGTTTATCCTTGCTTATCTCGAATCCGTGTAATTATTTAGATGTTTGCCAACTAAACATTTGCATCGTGATTTGACTCAGGCTTTTCTTGCCTATCATCGCTCGTTTAGGATTGCCCCCAAACACTGCTTCAGAAAAACAACCATGCAAACTGAGTTGCTCCTCAGTCCAATGTTGTTCGCGATCAAGTTCTAATGGTTTTTGTGATAAAAAACTAAACTTGCTTTCCATCGTCAACGGTTTTGCTTGGACAGCAATGACAACTAAATACTCCCTGCCCATCTTCGCAATATTATCAATGACGCATTCGTATTCCTCGTCATCGTTTATCTCCCATTCTCCGAGGCATAAGCGGGTGCCAATTTCAAAGAAACCCTTGGCTTCAATGCGATTACTCTCAAATTCTGCTGGCAGTGTCGGATCAATCTCTTTTATGCTTGGATACATGGCATTGATACCATATCGGCTATCTATATACAGAATAGTCACATCAACTGCTGTTTTGCCGGTGTTCTCCATAGAAATGGTGAAATCATCTTCATTAACTAAAGTCGGTATCTTGTCAATGTTTTCAAAAGGTTGCAATTCGTCACCTTGACGATGAATACGGATACGGGTTTTTAGGCGATCATTTTTTAGGCTAGCCTTTTTACCCGCCATCAATTGAGACAATCTCAGTAAGTTACGGACTTTAGCGATCCGTTTCAGACTATCCATTAAAGCGTCACACAATTGTTTTTCAGTTTTGTCCATAAGAATGGAATACGTTCTATTTGGCCCACTTTCTATCAACTCGGCATCTGCCGGCAACAACCACAATTTATCGGATTTCAGTAATAAACGCAAATAGGCAGACGGATGATTAGCCGCGATCCAGCGTATTTGGATACCCGTGTTCTGTTTTTTCGTTGCTAAATCTTTTAAAACCTGTCGAGCGCGGTTTTCTTTTTCATCTCCCTTCTCTTTTGGGGACGGCGGTAAGGCTACTTTCAGAACAAAGTCCATTTTAGGCGCGACTAAACGGGCATAAGCACCTTGTGGTCTATTTCGTAAAATCGACTTATCGTTGTAGGGAATACTTTTAAGATAACTTTTAAAAGTCTTAGCACGAGTAATTTTGAGATAACCCAAAATATCATCAGAGGCTGGATCGGGAACAACTGCAAAAATACTCCCTTTGCCTAATTGATGTAATTGGCCCGCCTCAATTTTGAATTTCTTTTTGCGGACTGATTTAATCGGCCATTGTTGCGGTATGTTATACGGCGTTTTTTTGAAAACGAGAGTATCTAAACTGCCCTCAAACAAGGGCGTGAGTTTTTTCGAGACGTTGTGAGTGGCATAACGATTCAGTATCAATTGTGCTGCTTGACGATAAGTCATGTTGGGGTAATTTTCCAATACCTCTGCTATCGTGTATGTGAAAAGACCATAAACATTTTGTTCTGGTTGACCCACTGGTAACATCATTTCTGGGGTGGTTTCAACCGTTTGCGCTGCATAAAAAGCCACTAACGGGCTTTGTTTAGCATCGTCCGTTTCAATAGGCCCTAATGTTGTTTCTTGACGTTGGCGACTGAAACTACGACTGACACCCAAATTCAGCATCGGATTTGCCTTAAGTTTGTCAGTCGGAATGCCCAAATCATCAAGCGTGACACCTCGATCCTGTGCGACCGGCAAAGCGCGAGTCATCGTGCCAGAATGACAACTATCAAACACAATCCACACAAAACCACTGTTCTGACGCAGTTGCGTGAGATGATGTTTTATCTCATTATCCACGATGGCATTTTTCACAGCACCAATACGATCATCCCACTTGCCCACATCACGGGGTAAGAAAATTTCATCGCGCCCATCCGGTTCATCCAGTGATTTTTCCTTAGCCGGTTGTTGAGAACCATGTCCGGAAAAATGCAGATAGACAAAATCGGCTTTTGTCACTTTTTTAGTGAGTTTGTCTAAGGTTGCTAAAATGTTACGCCGCGTGGGGAGCTTAACACTGCCTACTACACCATCGGCTAATATTGAAATGTGTTCGGTGGCAAAACCTTTTTTCTGTAGCACATTTCGCATCAAACGCATGTCATTAGCGGGCCCTTCCAATTGGAATTTAGCCGCTAAATTGGGATACTGAGAAACCCCGACTAATAGGGCATAATTTTTTGCCATGGCATGTTGTGTAAAAGCAACAAATAGCAAAAAAGCAACAGTCTTTGGAACATAAGAATATAATGTATGCAAAGTATTTTCTCCTTGGTGACTTAACTGAGCGAGGGATGGTGGGCAAGTGGGCAAGATGGTGGGCAAGATGGTGGGCAAGATGGTGGGCAAGATGGTGGGCAAGTTCGGATCGAAGCTATGCGTCGAAACGAACTTACCCACCCTACATTTAAATTTAATTTTCCCATAAAAGCTCTCTATTCACTTTTTGAATAAGGCTCAAATCGTCTTTTATCGTAGTAATACATTAAAAATTCATCGTCATCATCAAATAAGCCTAAAACGATATCTAATGGTTCACGGTAATAAGGACTGCCCGCTTCTTCATCAACTTGGTCAGGTTTTTCCAACAATTGGACGACAATAGCCGGTTGGTTAGGATAAGGCCGTTTTTTATTCTTGAGCCCTGCCTTCCATTTTACTAATTCACCCACTTTAAATTCGTTAGGTTCGAGTAACTTTTGGTACACTTTTCTCAAATTTTGAGTATAGTTGGCATCGTATTGTGGCTCTAAACCGGCTTCGTTTAATAGGGCGGATAATACTTTTTCTAGGTTGCTTGCTGAAAGTTGAGATTGCTGGTTTCTCAAAGCTTGTAAAATGGTTTTATCCATTGATAGATTCCTCTTTAAATATCGTTTTACGTTGTGACGCTTTTTTCGATTCAAACAACAGAGATAAATTCTCTTTTCCAGTTAGTCGCCATTGTTTTAATGGCTCAAAAATATTTTCTCTCGCCAATAAATGTGTGAGCTGCATTAACACTTGTTTTAACTCAGCTTGCCGAACATATTTTCTTGACTGTTCGACTGGCGAAATGATAACCAAAGCTCGGTTGATTTTTAATCCACCCAATTCAATATTGTAAAATTCGTTGGGATTTCCATTATTTTCTAAATAATCTCTCGTTTCTATAAAGAAATCACATCTGGGATCAACAATTTCAACACCTGAAAAGAGCTTAAATTCCTCGTTGGTTAACATTTTCGCGAGTTCTTTAGAAACCATACTAATTGTCGATAAATTGCTTTTGAGTGTATCGGATGAAATCAGCAATCTGAAATTTGAATACCCTTCTCTTTCAACTAACATTAAAAGAGTTATAGGATATTTGCTAGATATTTTTTGTTCTAACTTAGTCACCAGTTTCATTAATTCAGTTTTCATTTGGTTAATTCCTTATACAATCGAATTGAAGCAAGTAATAATGGCCTGGCATCGTTTCTAGATTGAGAGGCTATGTCATAGCGTAAATGCTCATTCCAAGTCGTTATGGTTGTCCAATAAGAATAGAATGAGGTATTCTGATCATCAAAAATATCTTGCATTCCAGATAAAAATTTAAGGTCTTCGAGCTTATGCGTATAAAAAGTTCTCTCATTGTCAAATTTCGCCGGCAAATATTTCTTCCAACCCAGTTTTTGACAGATTTTATATTTGAGAGCCAGTTCAACGGCATAACCACATAAATAGATTGCGCCTTCATATCTTTTCTGCTTATAAAGTATAATAGCGTCATCTAATCTTTTTCTAGCCAGTATTTTTAAGTCGCTGGTATTGATAGGATTGGGCATATTTAACAATTCATAAAAGAGTTATTTTAGGTGCGACGATTATAATTAAAAATTTAAAATGTACAGTGGGCAGAGCGAGCTAGGCAGATTAAATTAAAAAATGAGGCCTTAATCAGCGTCATCAGCCTTCTATTCGATATTTACAAAAAAGATTAGATAGAACGCTGATTAAAATGATTAGATAGTACCTTTGCGGCTCTGCGGCTCTGCGGGAGACCTTAGCAAAGCCGCAAAGACGCTAAGGATAGAACGCAGATTGGACTGATTGTCATGATTAACACTGATTAAAAAAAAATAATTAAATAAAAAAATCAGCGTTCATCATGATAAGCAGCGTCATCAGCGTTCTATTCGCTATTTACAAAAACAATAAACGTAGGCTGCATCCGACACACTCTCTTATTCAAATTGAAACCAAACAAAACTATTTGAAAAGGGGCTGTGGATGCACCTACTTACTTGCTTACCAATTACCCCTTCAAGGTATCAAGTTCATCAACATTAATGGTATTTTTGTTACGAAATAACACCACTAATATGGCTAAGCCTATCGCTGATTCTGCTGCGGCGACTGTCAGGATAAAGAATACAAAAATTTGCCCTGCAATGTCGGCGTTAAAGTGAGAAAAGGCGATGAAATTGAGATTGACTGATAGCAGCATCAGTTCAATACATAATAGTATGATAATGAGGTTCTTGCGGTTCAGAAATATACCGGCAACACTCATGCTGAATAAGATGGCACCTAAGGTGAGAAATTCGTATAACTCTGGCATACTGATTAGTCCTTTGATTCGGCTGGCATGTTGACAAGTCGGACACGTTCTTCACGACGTACTTGAACTTGTTGTTCTGGTTTTTGATACTTCGCTCGCGTGTGTGGACGCATTGTTAAGGCAATAGCGGCTACCATGGCAACTAATAAAATCGCGGCTGCTATCTCGAATGGATAAACGTAGTCGGTGTATAACACTTGTCCTAACTGTGTGGTGTTTGGCAAGCTGGATGCGGCGGCCATCGCGGCTTCTGGTATCTCTTTTTGCCAGGCCCAAATGACTAATATCATTTCGAGTAACATGATTGCGCCGACGATAGCGGCTATGGGTAAATGATGAACGAAACCGTCTCGCAACTGGGAGAGATTAATGTCGAGCATCATGACAACAAACAAAAACAGTACCATGACGGCACCGACATAAACTAAAACGAGCGCAATTGCCAGAAATTCTGCTTGTAAGAGTAGCCAAATCGCTGCTGAGGAAAAGAATGCTAATACGAGAAATAATACGGCATGAACAGGATTTTTGACTGTAATGACGCGATAGGCTGAACCTATCAAGATGAAAGCAAATAAGTAGAATATGAATGTTATCATGCTTTAAGTTCCGTTTTGACAGGATTTGAGAAGTTTTAGAAGTACCGAAGAAAATTAGAGTTTTCTGTAGTGGTCAACAGGATGTTAAACAGAAAATACTCATTCTAACGGATTTGGGGGGCAATAATAATTTCAAAGAGTTACGTGAGTTTTGATACCCTTTTTTGAGTGATTTTTTTGGCAGAACCAAGCTAAAAATGCCTTAAGTCCTTAAAATACCGTATAGGCTCAAACACTTCCCCCCAAATCCGTTATAACGAGATAAAATAAGGATACGAGCAAATCTAAAAACAGGATTTAGCGAAGCTAAATAGAACGCCTCATGTACTGATTGTCATGATTTCAGCTTCTATCGATTAATCATGTTCAACATCACAAGACCACTACACAAATCCCAAATAATAATATACCAAGGGCTGGGGCAAAGGATTGCGCCTACCGAATTGTTTGTAGGGGCAATCCCTTGTGGTTGCCCCATCAATCAAAGGGGCATTGATTTTTGAGGCCTACCACCACCACAACCAACCCCACCATTTGCTCACTCGCTTTCTTTTGACCATGTCGTTATTTTTGTAATACCGGAGTGCCATGAGGTTACCTTCTTTGTCATATTCCTTGCTGACTCCGTTTAAGCTACCATGATCATCAAAATCTTCGTGTATTAGCCAGATGTCCCCGGTGCTATAAAAAATGGTGGCAGACACGGGTTCACCATTTTCAAAGATCCAATCCCCTTGCACCTTGCCATTTATATGGAACCCCTTAGCACTTCCTTCTTTTTTGCCGTTGATGTAATTTCGTTCGGCTTTCTTTTGGCCACTTCGGTAAAAGTCAATTTCTAGCCCTTCACGTTTGCCTTTCACTAAAGTACGTTGACGGAACAGTTCGCCCGTTGCGTAATAGTGTATCTCAGTTTCATACTTGATACCGTCTTCATACTTGAGTTCGTACTGTAGATCGCCATTGTGGCGATAGTCCTTCTTGGCAATTAATTTGTTAGAACGATAGAGATACTCAGATTTGATGTCACGAGTTTCGTAATATTCTTTGGACTGGCCTTGCAATTTGCCATTCAGATAGTTGTATTCAAAATGCAAGGCTCCACTATCATAAAACTCTTTACGGATTTCTGAGTGTGCTGTCACAGACAGAAGCACTATAATGGCAAACAAGAGCGTTTTGAGAAACGATTTCATAGCTCGATCCTCCTTAAAGTAAATAAACAACACAAACGGGGTGATTTAGCGATAAACAGCATCGAGGCCTCTATCAGCAGCTAATTGCTGTTCTAGCTCGTCACCTGCTGCTAAGAGTTTTGCTTTTGTCATCAATAAATCACCACGTTGCTCTCCGTGATATTCAAAAACCCGTGTTTCAACAATTGAATCAACTGGACAGGATTCTTCACAGAATCCACAAAAAATACACTTAGTTAAGTCAATGTCATAACGGGTAGTACGGCGTGTCCCGTCTTCACGGGGGGCCGCTTCAATGGTAATGGCTAAGGCCGGGCACACCGCTTCACACAATTTACAGGCTATACAACGTTCTTCGCCATTAGAATAACGGCGTAACGCATGTCGTCCTCTAAAACGATGTGATTGCGGTGTTTTTTCATCAGGGTATTGCACCGTGATTTTTCTTTCAAATAAATATCGACCCGTTAGCCTGAGTCCTTTAATCAGTTCCCACAAAAACAGGGTTTTGATGTAATTGGCAATGGCATTTTTCATGTTCACCTCACGCAAACCACGGTGGCAGTTTCATTAATATCAATAAACCCAACACGACTATCCACACTAAGGTAATGGGGATAAACACTTTCCAGCCTAAACGCATGATTTGATCATAACGGTAACGTGGAAAAGTGGCCCTGATCCAGAGGAAAAAGAATAAGAAAATAGAAACTTTAGCGAAAAACCAGAATATTCCGGGTACCCAAGAAAACAAGTCTTCTATGATCGGTATGCCTTGAAAAGGGGATAACCAGCCGCCTAAAAACATGATGGTTGCTAAGGCTGCGATTAAAATCATGTTGGCATATTCCGCTAGAAAGAAGACGGCAAATAGCATCCCTGAATATTCGACATGAAAACCGGCGACGATTTCTGATTCGCCTTCTGCGACATCAAAGGGGGCGCGGTTGGTTTCGGCGACACCGGAAATAAAATACACGATAAATAAGGGTAGCAATGGCAACCAAAACCAATGCAAAACGCTGCCCTGTTGGGCGGCGATTATTTCGCCAAGGTTTAAGCTCCCTGCGGCCATCAAGACTCCCACTAAGGCAAAGCCCATTGCGATTTCATAAGAGACAATTTGGGCTGCTGAACGCAGTGAACCTAAAAAGGCATATTTAGAATTAGAAGCCCATCCGGCAATGATAACGCCATACACGCCTATAGAAGTCATGGCGAGGATGTATAGCAAGCCGGCATTGATATCAGATAGCACCCAACCGTCTGCGAAAGGTATCACGGCCCAGGCCGCTAAAGCGGGTGCCATGACTAACATGGGGGCAATCACAAATAGGAAACGGTTGGCATTTGAAGGAATGACAATTTCCTTAAACATCAACTTGACGGCATCGGCAATCGGTTGTCCAAAACCGCGCCATTTGCTTATGACGGGTAGGGCCGACCAGAAATTAACCCGATTAGGGCCAATACGTACTTGCATGTAGCCTATGATTTTGCGTTCTGCATAAGTCAAGTAGGCGACACACAGCATTAAGGGTATAACAATGACTATTACAATAAAAATCACTGTTGTGATGAAATAAAGCAAGGCATCCATGATTCAGTCTGTTCAGTTATCAGTTATCAGTTATCAGTTATCAGTCTAAGTTTCTGATCTATTAAAGAAATCAAAACATTAACTTGCAGAACTGAGTTCTACTTGTCCATGCCAAGGCCCTAATTCCAGGTTAGCCTTTTGTCCCGCGTAAATTAAAACACAGTTATCAGGTACGCGATCATCAAGTATCATGGGTAAAGTCACCTTTGTACCATTATATTGAACTTGGATTTCAGGCGCTTCGCTTAGATTTTGATAGGCCTTAGCATTGAGATGTACACCCTCTGCTATTTTAGCATCCTGTGTGCTTTGCAATGCACTGGCACGACGCACCAAAGGATCAACAGCATAAATCGGCATTTCTGTGATGCGTTGCAATCCTGAAGCTTCATTCAAGGTTAAACTTTCAGGGACTTGCCAGCCTCCTCTATTATTGGGCGTTATCTCACCGACGAGTTCACGCAGTTCATCGCGCACTTGATCGGAGGCCATGTAATTAAATCCTTCAAACTCAAATAGATTACCTAAAACCCGTAAAATTTTCCATGCTGGACGCGCTTCACCAGGTGGGCTGACAAGGCCGTTAAAACTTTGCCATAATCCTTCACCGTTGACATAAGTCCCTGATGTTTCTGTAAATAAGCCGATTGGCAAGATCACATCAGCATAACTTTCTATCGTCGGTGTTTGGTAGGCGCTTAATGAGACAACAAAATCAGCCTTTTTCAGCGCCGCTAAGGCGGTAGCCCCATCCAAACTGTCCAATTCAGGTTCCAGTCCCAATAAAATATAGCCTTTCAGGCCTTCAGTGAGCATAGCCTGTGCATCCAATCCTGCCGTCTTGTTCGGCATGCCAGCCGGCCCGCGATGGGGTAAGACACCCGCTAACCATGCCCCCGCAGTATTGTTTGCTTCTCCCAAATAACCTAATGTGGCATTACTCAATTTCGCAATCGTTGCCGCTAATGCGCGAATGGTTGAAAACTGTGGATGTGCCGTTGCTAAATGGCCTAACAATACTACCCGCTTTTCACCCGTTTGTAGAGATTGTGCCATTGCACGTTGACTGTCATTGACTGATACGTCTGCCAATAACGTCGCCATATTGCCTGGAACCAATCCGCTTTGCTGTTCTGTCAATAAGGCTTTAGCAATCCCCGCTAAATTATCCACAAAACCCATCGGTGCGACAATCATTTTTTCCGCAATGGGAAAATTAAATTCATAATCGACCGAATTGAGCAACATCACTTTTGCACCACGTAAAGTGGCTTTACGCAAGCGATGATTCAGCAAGGGTTGCTCTTTGCGAAGATGCGAGCCAATCACTAAAGCGCTATCACACTGTTCAAAATCGGCAATCGCTTGACCTAAATAAGGAAATAACGGGGCCTCATCTTGATCACTGAAATCAACTTGACGCAGTCTATGATCAATATTTTGATTACCCACACCCCGCATCAGTTTTTGTAATAAATACAATTCTTCCACAGTCGCCGTGGGCGAGGCTAAGGCACCAATTGACGTATTTTGATGTGCATCCAAAGTACGCTTTAAGCCTTCAGCCGCGAACGCTAACGCTTTTTCCCAATCAGCACTTTGCCAAGTGCCCTCTATTTTAATCATGGGCGTGGTTAAACGATCTTCGGCCGTTAAACCTTCATAACTAAAGCGATCCCGATCTGAAATCCACACTTCATTAATGGCTTCATTTTCTTTTGGTGCTACGCGCATCACTTGATTGCGACGAATATGCACAGAAAGATTAGAACCTAGGGCATCATGTGGTGCAATCGTATCATATTGCTGCATTTCCCAAGCGCGAGCAGCAAAACGGAACGGTTTAGAAGTCAAGGCCCCAACGGGACACAAATCGATCATATTGCCTGATAATTCAGAGGCGACATTTTTTTCGACATACGTCCCAATTTGAGTATGTTCACCACGCCCTGGTGTCCCCATTTCCTGAAGGCCACTGATTTCTTGACTAAAACGCACACAACGGGTGCAATGAATACAGCGCGTCATATCAGTGGCAATCAACGGCCCTAAGTTTTTACTGAAGACAACACGCTTACCTTCCTGATAACGCGAGATATCCTGGCCATAACCCAAAGCGATATCTTGTAACTCACACTCACCGCCCTGATCACAAATAGGACAATCTAAAGGGTGATTTATCAGCAAAAATGCCATCACCGATTTTTGGGCCGTGAATACTTTTTCAGAGCGCGTAAACACCTTCATCCCGTCCATAACCGGTGTCGCACAGGCAGGCATCGGTTTCGGCGCTCTTTCTACATCAACCAAGCACATTCGGCAATTAGCCGCCACCGACAATTTTTTATGAAAACAGAAACGAGGGATATCGATCCCATTCGCATCCGTTATTTCAATCAACATTTGACCGGCTTCAGCTTGGTAAGGTTTACCGTCTATTTCAATTGTTACCATTATTTTTTTATCGACCTATATAAACGGATCGTACTTGAAAAATGTGAAATTGATAAATGTTAATAAACTTTTGTTGAACTGCTTAACGATTGATTTAAAAATAAAATAGTCAACAAAAACACGCACTATTCCCCAAATCCGTTGTACTATCAATATATAACGATGTGATTCGGAGTTCAGTCGAATTATACTGCATGAAAAATGAAAAATGAACGATGAATTTGTATTATTGTATTAGACATTATACCGATTAAATCTAAGTGTTTGATTTCATTCCGTTTCTCAAAACAGGAATACTAATAAAATCAATAAGTTGTGTTAAATCGGTATAAACTCTATTATATTAATAAATCAAATTCAGAAAGGGCAATCACTTATCGTGAGTTGCACATTATCACGGATTTTCGCAAATAATGTAAAGATCGTCACATTAACCCTTTACTCTATCCGTGTTTTATAACACTTAATTATTAATTCATTAATTCGTTTATCCCCGTAATGCGTCAATAGTTAAATATTAATTCGTTTATCCTTCGTTAAGTTGTACGGAAGCCATTAAATATTTAATATTCAACAGGTTGCCCAGAAATGATTTTTCTGAACATCTATAGTCTTTCATATCATTACGGCAAAATGGCAATCCGAAAATTTAAGAAAAACTGATATCTTGTTTTACACTAAACAACTGAGTAATATAACATAACAAGCCCAAATGGTTTATCATTTTAGAGCATATTTAATCAATTCTGTAGTGCTCAAACAAAATGTGAAAAATGAGAACCGTGTTTTTCAGGAAAATCAATTGTTTAAAACGTTTTTAAACGGCGTATCGCTATAATTTGTTCGATAATCAGTTGGCCTCAAAATCACTTGATTATCAAAGCCTAAAAACATTTTGAAAACTGATATGATCATAGGGCGCATTTCTAAAAAAAGGGTCATTATCAATCTCGGTTGAGTTGTACTTAACCACAGTACCGTTGCGAGGCCCGATTTTCAAAGCAAAATTTATTTTGCGATAGTCCGATTGTAGTGAAAAATTTATTTTGCGAGGCCCGATTTTCAAAGCAAAATTTATTTTGCGATAGCCCTATTGTCGTGAAAAATTTATTTTGCGAGGCCCGATTGGAGTACCAAATTCAGTACTTTGAAACTTCAAACGCGAAGTTAACTTATAAAACAATATTAGTATTATGTTGTTGTACTCAACCAAGATTGATAATGGCCCTTTTTTTGGGAATGCGCCCTGATCATGGCGTTTTGAAAACGCATAAATTGATAATTGATAATTGAACATTGATTTTTAACACCAATCATTTCAACATCACTATAGATATTTAATACCAGTAAAACTCAAAACTGGCATGAACAATAGCTGTTCATTTTTATAGTTTTGTTCAAGAGTTCATAAGTTCACATTTTTGTAAGTTGTTTTGTCAGCTTATTTATTGTATCAAGATTGATTTTAATCATTAACAATTAACAATTAACAATTAACAATTAACAATTAACAATTTTCTTGGGCAACTTGGGCAACTTATAAACTGATTGAAGCATGGCACGATTTATCGCTGCCCCCTTCAGGTAAATCATTTCACAAGAGCATTCGTGGTAATCTGCCCCATTTTATGTAGGGGCCAACCTGTGTGTTTGCCATTAAGTAGGGGCCAACCTGTGTGTTTGCCCCCTTTAATGAAATTATTTTTCTGAACATCTATAGATTACTATACCTTTTTCATTTATTCATAAGTCTGATAACTGATAACTGATAACTGATATGACAGATTTATCCATACTAAGTGTACTGATTTGGTTACCCATTCTCGGTGGAATATGGGTACTCATTGTCGGAGACAAACAGGCGGCCAGCGCACGGCCGATAGCCTTAACGGTATCATTACTCACCTTTTTATTGTCATTACCGCTGTATTTTGAATTTAACACCACGACAGCGGCCATGCAATTCACTGAGCAACTCGCTTGGATTCCGGCCTTTGGCATTAACTACAACTTAGGCGTAGATGGTTTCTCCATGCCTTTGATTATACTCACCACGTTCACAACTGTGTTAGTCATCTTAGCCGGCTGGGAAGTGATCAAGTATAAACCCGCGCAATACATGGCTGCCTTTTTGATCATGGAAGGCCTGATGAATGGCGTATTTTCTTCCCTAGACGCGATTTTATTTTACGTCTTTTGGGAAGCCATGCTGATACCCATGTTTATCATCATTGGCGTTTGGGGCGGCCCACGGCGCGTCTACGCTACCATCAAGTTTTTTCTCTACACCTTCTTAGGCTCCGTCTTGATGCTAGTGGCCTTATTATATCTCTATTCACAATCGGGTAGTTTTAGCATATTAGACTACCATGCCATGCCAATTGCGCTAGACGCGCAAAAATGGATTTTCATAGCCTTTTTAATCGCCTTTGCCGTGAAAGTGCCGATGTGGCCAGTACATACTTGGTTACCTGATGCCCACGTCGAGGCCCCAACAGGTGGCTCTGTCATTTTGGCGGCGCTGATGTTAAAAATGGGCGGCTATGGCTTCTTACGTTTTAGCTTACCCATCACGCCCGATGCCAGTCGCGAATTAGATTGGTTGATCATAGCCCTCTCCTTAATTGCGATTGTCTACATCTCTTTCGTCGCCATCGTGCAGAAAGATATGAAAAAACTGATCGCCTATTCCTCTATTTCCCACATGGGATTTGCCACATTAGGCTTTTTCATTGGCTTTATGATTTACAACAACACGGGCTCAATAGACGGCGGCGTGATGGCAATGGAAGGCGGTATGGTGCAAATGATCTCACACGGCTTTATATCAGGGGCCTTATTTCTCTGTGTCGGCGTACTCTATGATCGTTTACACAGTCGCCAAATTGCCGACTACGGCGGTGTCGCCAACACCATGCCCCGCTTTGCGCTATTCGCAGTGTTGTTCGCCATGGCCAACTCAGGCCTCCCCGCTACCTCTGGATTTGTAGGTGAATTTTTAGTCATCTTGGCCTCATTCAAAGCCAGTTTTTGGATAGCCTTCGCGGCCGCCAGCATTATGATCTTAGGCGCAGCCTACACTTTATGGATGGTGAAACGAGTGATTTTTGGGAAAGTCGCCAATGACGGCGTTGCCGGCCTAAAAGATATCAATCGACGTGAAACCCTCATTCTAACGGTTCTAGCCATAGCCGTCTTAGTATTTGGCATTTGGCCCGCGCCCATGTTAGAAGTTATGGATGCCACCGTGCAGAATTTACTGCAACATATTGTACAGTCGAAAGTGCCAGTGATGTAATCGCTTTGAATTTTTTTAACGCAAGAGACGCAAAGATTTTTCTTTTTTGATACATACTCTTTAGCGTCTTTTGCGTCTTTAGGCGCTAAAGCGTTTATGATAGAACGCTGATTGCACTGATTGTCATGATTAACGCTGATTAACATTAAAAAATGCTCAAGTTATTATATTATAGATATCAATGGCATACCTTATTGAATTTGCAGAATCTGTCAGAGAACAAATCAAGGAACTACCAGCATATCAACGTGCTTTGGTTCTTGAAACGATTGAAAAACAATTGCTGTATGAACCCTTAATAGAAACCAAAAATAGAAAACCCCTTCGTCCAAATCCAATTGCACCATGGGAATTGCGTATTGGACAGATAAGGGTTTTTTATGATATCAATGATGAAGAACCAGAAGTCGTTCGTATTTTGGCAATTGGAGAAAAAAAAGGAAATACTTTACTGATTTCAGGCCAAAAAGTCTCATTATGAAAACAATTGAACTGTCAACTGCTTTAAAACCTTTTTTAGAATATGCACCAGAATTTGGTGTCCAGCCTGTTGTGTTAACATTAAAACAACAACCCATGGCGATTGTGCTGTCTTTAAAAGACACCGACTCATTCAATCTGAGTATGAATCCAGAATTTATTGAGATTATTGAGAAAGCGCGTGCTGAGTTTAAAGCGGGTAAAAAATTATCACTTGAGGAGATGAAACGAGAAGTCTTGTGAATTTGTAGGAGGCAATCCCTTGTGGTTGCCCTGAAATGATTTTTATGAACATCTATAATTTGGCATTTGGCCCGCGCCCATGTTAGAAGTTATGGATGCCACCGTGCAGAATTTATTGCAACATATTGTTCAATCAAAAGTGCCAGTGATGTAATCGCTTTGAATTTTTTTAACGCAAGAGACGCAAGAGACGCAAAGAGTTTTCTTTTTCGATACAGACTCTTTAGCGTCTTTTGCGCCTTTTGCGCCTTTTGCGTTTATTATTAAAAAATAAAGTCAGATTAATTGCTAAAAAGGAATTTGAATTATGGGTACCATAACGCTCAAAGTGCCTCAAGATATCCATGTAGAATATCAAATTGACAGTTCAAAAATGATGGCGCAGTTACTTGACTGGCTCAAACAGCTTAAACCGCAACCCGTTAAAAATGAACGGTTATTGGGTTTATTTGCAGATGACGCTGATCTCATTGTTCAGATGACTGAGTCAGCCATGCAAGCCTGTGAAAAGCATCATGATCAAACGCCATCACAACAAGAAAAAGCGTATGCCGCTGCTATGCAAGATTATTTGTCGCGTCCGGCAAAACCATTAAAAAAGGCTCAAGAAAGTTATCCACCTAGGGAGGCACTGTATGATCGAGGCCACTTTTGTTGATGCCAATGTGTTGATATTACCAGCGTGATAGCTCAGAGCCTGTCAAACAAGAAAAGGCTACTGCATGGCTCAATTTTTTATGGCACTCAAAACAGGGGCGCTTAAGCGTTCAAGTGCTTAATGAGTTTTATGTTATTGTCACACGCAAACTTAAACCGGGTATGGACATAAAAGCAGCGAGAGCCGATGTTCGTGCTTTGATGACGTGGCAGCCTATCCCAATAGATAGGGTGGTGGTTGAAAAAGCGTGGATAATACAAGATCGTTTTTTGTTTTCATGGTGGGATAGTTTAATCGTGGCAGCCGCTCAAGTGGCACAATGTCGCTATCTCTTGACTGAAGATTTACAAGATGCTCAAGAATTGGATAGTGTGATTGTTGTCAATCCATTTATTCACACGCCACAAGATATTTTTCAAGGAGACTAAAGTGCCAGTGATGTAATCGCTTTGAATTTTTTAACGCAAGAGACGCAAGGGACGCAAGGGACGCAAAGAGTTTTCTTTTTTGATACAGACTCTTTAGCGTCTTTTGCGCCTTTTGCGCCTTTTGCGTTTCTATAAAAAACTTGATAGAACGCTGATTGTCATGATTGACACTGATCAAGCTGAAAATGAATGAGTTAATATGTTGAATTTAAAAAGGTAACTAGAAATATGCATATCAATCAAGCCGGAGACTATATTATTTTGAAATTAACCGAAGCCGGAGAAGAACTTAATCATCTCAAGCTTCATAAACTGCTTTACTATGCACAAGCCTGGTATTTGGCATTTTACGGCAAAAAGCTATTTGCTGAAGATTTTCAGGCCTGGATTCATGGGCCCATTAATCGAACCCTATATGATCGCTTTGTTTCAACTAAATCGCTGTATTCTGATATAGAAAGGGATGATATTTCCCCAGAATTTGAACTCAATGCACTGTCTGAACAAAACAGAAATCATCTTGATACTATATTGGAAACTTACGCAAAATTTAGTGGTGTCCAACTAGAAGAGATGACACATAAAGAAACCCCTTGGATTGAAGCCAGAAAAGGTTACCGCTCAAGTCAAAGATGTGAAGAACCGATTAACCCTGAGGTGATGAGAGAATATTACGCAGCAAGATTAAAGGTGAACAATGGCACTTAAACCCGTCTTAAACTACCAACCCAAAGAACAGCAGAAACCGCTTCTTCAAAATATTGAAAAGAAAAAATGGCGTTTTTCTTTTCGATTTTGGAGACAAATTGAATATTTCGGTTTAGATCGTTGTTCGCCTTCTTGGTTCGTTTCTTTCTTAGAAAGATTACAAGATTTATCGAATCAAGAAATCAAATCTTTTATTTCAGACGGCACCACAAAAGAAGCCTATCGTTATCACACGATTGATTGGAATCAAAAGAATATCCCTATACAGAGAAAAGATTTGGTTTGGATAGATGAAGACTATAGAGAGAATGAAATGGAATTTCCACTACTTCAATTCCAAATTTCTAAATCTCTTGGCAGAATAGTTGGCTTTTGGGATGAATTTAATGTGTTCAATATTGTTCTTTTGGATCCCTTACATAATATTCAACCGGCCAAAAGTCATCATTATAAAGTCAATGATTGTAGCCCCCTTTCTTGTGATTACTCATCATTGCTTTATGACATAGAAAAAATAAAAAACCAAAGCCATTGTACAAACCCCAATTGCGCTTACGCTCAGCGCCTCAACAACTTACCTTCTAAAATCAATTACATAAATGTTCTAATGCATTATATAGATGACATTGATTTGAAGGCTGCCAATCAACTGATAAAACAAAAAAAAGCCAATTCATTGACTGAAATATTCCAGTATGGAATAGCGTACTTAGAAGATAACGAAAATTCAAATAACACTTCTTAAGACAGATGAGGATGACAAGGTATAAGTGGAGGTTGAAATTAATGGCATTAGACTACTATTTAATTATCCAAGACATCAATAATGAGATTGAACCCACTATCGTTCTGGAATCTTTAAGCCAAAGCTTCTTTCTTCAAAAAAACCACATTTCAGGTTTATTAATAGGTATTGGCCTAACGCTCAACGCATTTAAAGAAGACGATGAAGACTCTCTTTCCCCTTATCCTGATATTTGCGTTGCCTTTCGTATCGATAAGTTTGAACACCATGAATCTGGCATGAACACAATGCTAAAAATCGTGATTTGGTTAATGTCAAGATTCAATGGCGATATGATATTCTTATTAAATGAACAGAAAATTTTCCAAAGACTGTCAAGCCAGTTGAGTCTTAATAATGAATCTGAATTTTGGATGCCAAGGGAATTATCCTTAGAAACTCAGTCTTTTCAACCGGCCCGTGTGGCAACAAACGTTGGGTAATTTGATTAAAGCTGAACTAACATGATATTGATTTCAAGGAGATTGTCTGCGTCAAGATAATTCATTACTAGGGAGAGAATAGTTATGTTGCTTGATAGCAATATCATTATTTATGCCGTTATAAGTTATAAGTTATCAGAAAGAAGCTATGGAAAATACACTTTATTATTTAGAAACACTGACTCATGAAACCCAAAAGCCAGAAGCCGAAGTCATGACAAAGGCATTTCAAGTCGGTTTACGTCAACTTTGGCGTGAACACATTTTGAGTCGCTATCTCCACGATGAAATATCACGAACAGAGGCGATTAAACTCGTGGGAATTGATTGGGTTGAATTAGCAGAACATCAACAACAAGCCATGTTTGAAGATTTAGAATGGGCATTGAAAAAATAAGTGTTGTATCGGATGCCGGCCCGCTGATTCATCTTGCCGAGATTGACTGTCTCCCGCTACTTGGCATTTTTGAAAACCTCTCTATTCCAGAAACAGTCTGGTATGAAACTGTTGAACAGGGGCGCATTTCGGCAATGGAGATGATTAAACTGAATAAGATTCAAAAATACCCCTTATCTCAAGCAGACGTTTCGCAGTTTATACAACAAAACAATTTAAACAAATTACACGCAGGAGAGCGTGATTGTTTATATCTCTGTCAACAGCTCAATATCTCAATACTGTTAACAGATGATTTAGCCGCACGAAACGCTGCCAAAGCTTTAAATTTGAGGCCACTCGGATCATTAGGCGTTGTGGCAAAAGCCTATCAGATGGGCCCTATTTCGTTAGCCGAGGCGGAACATCATATGCTCAATCTTTATGAAATGAGCAGCCTTTTTGTCACAAGAGCCATAGTCGAATTAGCTATTGAACAATTGCACAACTATGCGAAAAGTGCATCATATCATTAAGACTTGAGTTTACTTTTACGTTCCAACTTTGAGTTAACCCATTTTCCAACTTTCATAATCCTGCATCGTTTAGGGCCTGGGCAATGATTAAATCTATTTAAACAGAGAAGCTATTGTTCACTGCTGATAACTGAAAAGGAGAATCATCATGTTGACTTTAAAAAGAGTCTTGTTAGTCTGGCTCGTCTGGCATTTTGGCGCGATATCCCAAGCGGCCACCGATTGCAATGCAGTGACTGAAATTTCTCTCGCAGAATGCACATCGTTGCTGGAACTTTACCATAGCACGGATGGGGCTAACTGGAACTACAATAAAGGCTGGAATGTTACCAATACACCTTGTAGTTGGATGGGGATTATTTGTCAGAATGATGGGGTAATTCAAATTAAGCTTGATTATAATCAACTGACGGGCACAATTCCCAATTTCAGTGCCTTGCCTAATTTGCAAAAGCTTTCTCTTTATTCTAATCAACTGACAGGCACAATTCCCAATTTCAGTGGCTTGCCTAATTTGCAGGAGCTTTCTCTTGATTCTAATCAACTGACAGGCACAATTCCCAATTTCACAGCCATGCCTAATTTGCAGGTGTTTTCTCTTTGGGGTAATCAACTGACAGGCACAATTCCCAATTTCAGTGGCTTGCCTAATTTGCAGGTGCTTTATCTCAATGAAAATCAATTGACAGGCACAATTCCCAATTTCAGTGGCTTGCCTAATTTGCAGGCGCTTTATCTCAATGAAAATCAATTGACAGGCACAATTCCCAATTTCAGTGGCTTGCCTAATTTGCTGGTGCTTTATCTTGATTCTAATCAACTGACAGGCACAATTCCCAATTTCAGTGGCTTGCCTAAATTAGAGAAGCTTTATATTGATTCCAATCAACTAACAGGCATGATTCCAGTTTCTTCCAACACGCTTATCAACTTGAGATACCTTGATCTCAGAAATAATCCACTCTGTAAAAAAGCAGATTATGATTATGCTATTTGGCCTATTAAACAAAGTCGCTGGAATGATGAGACAACTTGGCAAGCACAACTCGAAACCTTTCCAATTTGCCCCCCACCCACTGAAACGGGCAGCGATGAAACGGACGATGAAATCGTCACAATCGAGCCTTATGCCGCAGTATTAAACTTTATCGGGCTTAAAGAATACTACCAAATAGGCGAAATCGTCGATGTTGAAATAGCCGTCAATTTTACCGCTGATAACCCGGCAGATACGGTTGATTTATGGATAGCGATTCAACAACCCTCTGAAGATTTTCTGTATATGAGTGCCTTGCCCTTAGCCGATCTTTTTAGCCCAAAACCCCAATTCTTTAGAGAAGATTTAGGCACAACACAGGAGACGTTTTCTGTCATTTCCGATTTTAAACTCCCTAAAGGTGTTGGGGGTAACTATACTTTTTATGCTGCCCTCGTTGAAACGGGTAAAAATCCTTTGACAGATGGGGCATGGGTTATGCGGCATATTGTGCAATCCCGTACCCTGTTGAGTAATCGCTAAGTTGATAGAATGGTGATGAGGCTGTTTGGGCGTATTCAAAAAAAATGAGGCAGCAAAATAACAGGAACGAAAATCGGGCCGCATTCAAAGCCCGTTTTTGGATAGCCTTTTGCCGCTACCTTTGAATTTTTTTAACGCAAGAGACGCAAGAGACGCAAGAGACGCAAAGTGATAAGCGCCTTTTGCGCCTTTTGCGCCTTTTGCGTTTATTATTAAAAACTTGATAGAACGCTGATTGCACTGATTGTCATGATTTACGCTGATTATTAAGATATAGATTTAATGGCGATATGATATTCTTCTTAAATGAACAAAAAATAAACTACAAGGATTTTAATGGAGCAAAACGCGCTCACACCAAGCGACTTACCTGAAATAGGCCCTATTGACGAAGTGTCAAAAATAATAAAGGGCCAACAGGAATTGAAAGCTCGACAAATCCGTGCCCTGAGTGAGCGTTTTTATGTCTCTCCCGACGTTTTTTTGTAATAATGAGATATGACTGAGTCAACCAGACAATCCCGTGAAAATCATGATCTTCAAACGCCATCACTTAAGAAAACAGACGAACAAGAATGGTGTTTTTCTCATGATATATTCCTTCTCGCTCGCGCCTTGACAGAAGATGAAAAAAAGCAGTTGTATGATCCAACCAAAGATCAAATACCTAATCTTGCACAAGTACGGAAAAGACTAAATAAGTATCAGAGTGCTTTTAGTCAAAAGCCAAAAGTGCTCACTCACATTACTCTGATTCCAGCAGACGAGCATGAACACGCTCTCAAAACCTTAAATAGTGTTAAGACACTGCACGCCAAAGCCAAGGAAATGGCTACTATGGCTTTTACCGCTAAAATGGAAGAACAAACGGATAAGGTTAAACTGCTATATAAACAGGCCTTTGATTATGAGGGTAAAGCGGCTATGTTGTCAGCTAATACGCCTAAAAATGATATTGAACAGAGCCATTTTATGTTGTTTAAGAGTGCTGCCAATTTGGCTTTGGAAGCTGATAGGTATGAAGAGGCAACAGAAATGATTGAATTGGGTTTATCTCATGAACTCACTATAGAAATGACTGAAGAATTATTAGGCTTATTGGATTATTTGGCCGATATTTATTATGAGAAAGGCGAATATAGCAAAGCGCAACCCTTGCTTGAAAAAGCCTTAGCGATTCGTTCCGATAAATTGGAAGAGGAACATTGGGATATACCCAATTCTCTCAATAGCTTAGCTTTACTGTATCAAGCCCAAGGCGAATACGACAAAGCCGAACCTTTGTTGGAAAAAGCTTTAGCGATTCATGAAAAAATTTTGGATGCAGAACACCCAGATGTCGCCATGTCGCTTAATAACTTAGGTTCTTTGTATCAAAAACAGGGCCAATACGACAAAGCCCAACCCTTGCTTGAAAAAGCATTAGCGATTCGTGAGAAAACATTAGACGCCGAACACATTGATCTAGCCACTTCTCTCAATAACTTGGGATTTCTCTATCAAGAACAAGCTAAGTTATTGTTTGATAAAGCATTGACGATTTTGCAAAAAAGACTGGGTAATCATCATCCATACGTTAAGATAACCCATAATCACCTTGTGTGGCTGTTGCAAGCTAGACAATAGAATGATTTTTTGAAGTTAGATAGAACGCTGATTTAACTTTTGCGTGAAATGTGAAAAACTGATATCTGCTGCTCTATTTCTCACCCATTTAAAATCAGCGTAAATCATGACAATCAGTGTCATCTGCGTTCTATCTCAAGGTATTGATAACTGATAACTGATAACTGATAACTGAAAAGACTTTAGCTTATGGAACTTTATTATGCACGTTATTGCCTATCCTAAAATCAGAAAATTTGCTGAAAAATACCCAGACACAAAAAATGCTTTAGAAAGATGGTTTAAAACCTTAAGCAAAAATAATTATGAGACTTTTGATGAGTTACGCCGCACTTTTTCCAATAGTGTTGATCAAGTTGGAGAATGTGTTATTTTTAATATTGGGGGCAATAAAGTCAGATTAATTGCTAAAATACTCTACAGCATAAAAACGGTATACATCAAATATGTGCTAACACATGCAGAATATGATTTGGGAAAATGGAAAATAGAATGTAAAAGATAAAGCTTTATTTATAAGGAGATTTGAATGTCGTATGATTCTATTTTGAGAGATAGGAGATTGTAATGATAGATCAACCAATAGGCCACTTTGCAGAAGTTTGTTTTGAAGTCACAAAAAAACCATCAAACCCAAAAATCATTTCTACCCTTTCTCATTTTTGGTCTGATGTTTCAAGGATATTGTCTGTGCCACATTCTGAAAAAGAATATCAAGGCATTTTAATTTTATTTGAGAAATTAATTGATATAGTAGGCGACAATAAAACACATCCCTTATCAAGTTTAATGGAAACGCTCTGTCTTTTAATTGAAAACTATGAAAGCAAGCATTATCCGAAGCCTGACATTTCAGGCAATGAAATTTTGCAATTTTTAATGGAGCAAAACGCGCTAACACCAAGCGACTTACCTGAAATAGGCCCTATTGACGAAGTGTCAAAAATAATAAAGGGCCAACAGGAATTGAAAGCTCGACAAATCCGTGCCCTGAGCGAGCGTTTTCATGTTTCTCCCGACGTTTTTTTGTAATAATGAGATATGACTGAGTCAACCAGACAATCCCGTGAAAATCCTCAAGATCAAACGCTATCACTTAAGAAAGCAGACGAACAAGAATGGTGTTTGTCTCATGATATATTCCTTCTCGCTCGCGCCTTGACAGAAGATGAAAAAAAGCAGTTGTATGATCCAGCCAAAGATCAAATACCTAATCTTGCACAAGTACGGAAAAGACTGCTTTGGAGTTCACCGAAGATTAAATGATCTTTTTTAACGCAAGAGACGCAAGAGACGCAAGAGACGCAAAGTGATAAGCGCCTTTTGCGCCTTTTGCGCCTTTTGCGTTTATTATTTTGAAGTTGTTTTATGCGTTTTGAGCGCAATGGTGGGAAAGCTGGTTTGATAATTCAGGTGAAACAAAAAGTTAAGGGCAGATACGCATATCTGCCCCTACAATTAATTAAAAGGGTTGCACTTCTACTAAAATGATTGTGGCAATTAATATCAATACTGGAAATTCGTTAAACCAGCGGTAAAAAATATGAGTGTGATGGTTGCGATCATGTTTGAAATCGTTTAACAATTTGCCACTGTAAAGATGGTAGCCGATTAAAATCAGGACAAGTAGCACTTTGATATGTAACCAGAGGTTACCTGTGGCCGTTAAGAAGGGTTGCCACCAATATGCGACTAATAACCAGATGCCAAACCCGATGGCTAAAATGGCGCTGGGTGCCATAATGCCGTAATATAATTTGCGTTCCATGACTTTGAAACGTTCATGACTGGTTGTGTCTTCTGCCATGGCATGATAAACAAATAGGCGTGGCAGGTAAAAAAGTCCGGCAAACCAGGTGACAACAAAGATAATGTGAAAAGCTTTGATCCACAACATTTTTTATTCCTAGTGGGTAATGGGTAATGAATTATGAATTTAACTGAGTTAGCTGATTTACAAACACTATGGGCTTCAGAAGTGGTGATCCCGCCTGATAATACGGGTTATATGCCACAAGCGAATGATGTGATTTTTAGTTTAGATATCCAATATGTGGGGGAGCGTGCTTTTGTGGGGCTGGATATACAACACTATTCAGGCGATATCATGGGTACTTATGTTGGACACACTGATGTTTCGGTGCCATACGTGCCCCAATTTTTTTGTTTTCGTGAAGGCCCACCGCTTTTGAAAATGGTTAACTTTGTACAGCATCATTTTAACATTATTCCTGATGTGTTGCTCACTGATGGACATGGTATTGCTCATCCGCGCCGTTTTGGGGTGGCTTGTTGGTTAGGTGTTCAAACCAATTTACCGGTTATTGGTTGCGCTAAACAAACGCTTCTTGATTATCAAGGTGATTTGGGTGATAAACGGGGAAGTTGGTTGCCGGTTTGGTTAGAGAAGGAAATGGTGGGTAAGGTTTTGCGTACACAAGCGGGTGTTAAGCCTATTTTTGTGAGTGCGGGCCATCAAATCGCGCTTTCAACTGCGGCGGAGGTGATTTTAAATTTGGCTCCCCGATATCGAGTTTGCGAGCCGTTGCGACGCGCTGATCAAGCGGCAAGGGCTTATGCGAAGGGTAAAACGTTGTCGGGGGTGACGTTTTTGAAAACTCTTTCATAAAGGGGTGGGTAACCTCTGTGGTACTCTGTGGTACTCTGTGCTCTCTGTGTTGAAAAGAAAAATTCAATGAGACAAAAAACGCAAGCACGGAAATCAAAAAATCCAATCGGGCCGTAGCAAAATGAATTTGGTTTGAAAATCGGGCCGTAGCAAAATGAATTTTGCACTCCAATCGGGCCGAAGCAAAATGAATTTGGTTTGAAAATCGGGCTGAAGCAAAATGAATTTTGCACTCCAATCTGGATTACCTTTGTCTGGTAATCCGTGGACATCAATCACGCTATCAAATCAGCGCGTGGATTGAAGGGTAAGGTTTGTGCCATTTTGAGATAAAACGCTTGTGCTTCTGCGGTATCGGCTTTGGGGGTGACAATTTGGAGTAGCACGTAATGATCACCGGGGGGGTTGCCGGGAAATCCGCGCCCTTTGAGGCGCAATTTTTGGCCCGATTGCGAATTGGCCGGTATTTTCATTTCAACTGTTCCGCCTAGTGTTGGTACGGCTAGTGTGCTACCTAAAGCGGCTTCCCAAGGGGTAATGGGTAAATTCAAATAAATATCTCTACCTTCAATACGATATAGACGATGTGGTTTAAATTCGATTTCTAAATACAAATCTCCATTTGGCCCACCGCCCATTCCCGATGCGCCTTGGGAACGAAGACGAATTTTTTGGCCTTGAATAATGCCTTGAGGTATTTTGACATTCAGTTGGCGTGTTTGCGTTTGTATTTGCCCTGAGCTATCCCTTGCAGACACTTGTAATTCAATAGTGCGAGTGCTGCCTTGATACGCTTGTTCTAGTGTGATGGCACAGATCGTATGTTGATCTTTGCCTGCGGGGGCACTGCGATGTGTATGGTGAGCGCCTTGTTTAGCCGCGCCAAATAGACTTTCAAAAAAATCACTGAAATCAAAAGGCTTGTTTGTAAAGCGGCGGCCACCCAAGTTGACATTCCAGCCAGGTGGTGGTTGAAATTCGTCACCCGCTTGCCATCTGCTGCCTAATTGATCATAAGCGGCACGTTTTTGTGGTTCTTTGAGTGCTTCGTAAGCTTCTCCGATTTCTTTAAAACGTTGCTCTGCATTTTTTTCTTGGCTCACATCGGGATGATATTTACGGGCTAATTTTCGATAAGCGCGTTTGATGTCATCTTGTGTGGCATTGCGTGAAACGCCTAATGTTTTGTAGTAATCCTTGTATTGCATGTTTTAGGAAGCACCCAAGTTTTATCAATTATCTGTTCAAATTATCCTTTATTGGCATATCCAAAAAATAAATTATCCGTTTCACGCGTGAAACAGTCTTTCTTGTAGGGTGGGTAACGGGTTTTTAAAGCCCACCATTCCCCTCAATGCCATTATAATTAAGAATAAATCCATACTTGTAGACGAAGAGGGTGGGCAACATAAAGACGTTACTCACCCTACAAAAGAACGTTTTTGGTTATATAAGCCTTGTTATTGAGATTTCAAGAGTTCTGGCGCTAAGGAACGTGCATGAAATAACTTAGTCAACTGGGAATGGTATAGCTTGATTAAATTATTTCGTGCATTCCTAACTCCAATTGTTAAAAAAATTAGGTTTATTTATGTGTACCCATAACCATCTGACCTTTGGAGCAAACAGCAATATTTATATGAAATGCTGCCTACTCTTTCTTCACCACTACCAATATCAAAACTACCATTGGCTCGCACTGCAACACGCCCAACATACGTGCCTATCTTTTTCCCCTTAGTCACAATGGCTTTTACAATGTCCCCGGTTTGAAACCCTTTGACTCGCTTATATTTTTTAGGTCCAGTTCTTGGAAAGCCGTATTGATTCATACTACATTTCTGCCTTGAACCGCGCCCCTTGGCGGTGATAATCAAAGGCGTTATCGCTTGGGGAATAACAACATGGCCACCACTTTCACTGACACAAGCTGCATCAATCCAATGGTCTTTCTTATAACCCTGCTTGATACGGTTAAATTTTGTTCGGCCACCGCTTGAGAAAGTAATAGGTAAACCAAAGCTTTTTAAGGCATTACCAATAACATAACGGGTAGCATTGACTGCTGCTGCGTCTTTTAAGGGTGCTTTCGATTGCGCCTGGATTTTCTTCAAACGTTTAGGTTTACGCTTCATAAATTCTTTAATGTCCTTGTTACCTTTATCGATGTTACATGGAGTGCATGCCAATGTCAGGTTGGACACTCGATCTGAACCACCTTTACTACGAGCTTGGATGTGCTCAATTTCAAGCGGTACATTTTTAGCACCACAATAAGCACATTCACGACCCCATTTTTCTAACAAGTACTCGCGCAATTCGTACCCAGCAAGCTCACCTTGTTGATATTCGACACCAGATATTTCAGGCTTTTGCATTTTTTGAGTGTCGAACCTGACGGTCTCGACTGCTATTTGAGTTATCGGTGCCAACCGTGACAACTTAATCATCCATCTTGAGACGTTATCAACTCGTGACCGCAATGACGGTGGGAGCCAACCTTGTGGTCGCCGTCGGTTTAAAAATCGTGCTGGCCGATAACGAGTCTTTCTATTTCGTCGAGAACGGCGTATCGCTCGTCTTGAGTTAAGAGCTTTTTTGATCTGAGGGCCACGATGATTCAAATGACCCGCCCAGATGACTTCTGACCCCCGGTCAAAATGCCCAACCAAAACGATACCTGTGGTGCGGCTACCAGGATCAAATTTGATCTCGATAGGTTGTAAATCGCCACCTACACGGTGCGTCATAATGATTGTAAAAGGGTAGCGTCGATAAACGGTTGCCTTTCCCTTTTTTAATAGCTTACGTGCCCTAGCTGGGTGGCAAGGCATCAGTGGTTGTTTATTGTGATCTAAAACAAAGACTCTATTCGAGGTTCAAGTTTTTGCGCGCAAAAACTTGAACCTCGAATGCATAATTTTGTTACCTAACTCAGCTTGCGCTGGTAATGGTCTCCTAGCCAATGTTATAGGACGGTTTTAAATGGAAACGACACTGGCCTTTCCATCATACCTGTTTAATCGTTTCCCGTAGAGTCTAGGACTGGAGATGCATCCAAGAGTACCTATATTTTCGCCCCTAACGGAGTTCCGAAGAACCAAAGCGGGTAACCTTAAAATACTTAGTTGCCTAAGTTATTTATGGACGGTTACTAATCTATTTATGGCTGACATACAAACAAGTCTGATTATTGCCTTGTTCATGGGCCGTGTGTAAAGCACTATCGGCATCAGAAATCAAGCTCGCTAGCTTTGGTTTAGTGGTGCCTTCTGAAGATGTGAGGCCAATACTGATTGTGATATCCAAGCCTTCAGGTTTCAGTTCCTTCGTTTTCTGACGTAAATTTTCGGCAAGTGCTTTACCCTTATCAAGGGTACAATCGGACAGGAGTATCGTAAATTTTTTACCCACAAAACGAGCGACTATCGCCTGTTCAGGAAAAGAACTGGCAAAAAAATGACCTAGCTGATGGAGTACGTGATCACCCATTATATGTCCTTGAACTTCATTGATCTTTTCAAAATCGTCAATATCCACCATCATCATGCACACATTGGGATTTTGGGCTATAAACGTTTTTCCCTCTTCAAGCAAAAATTTTTTATTGTGTGTGCCTGTCAAGCTATCTGTCGTTTCTAATTTATAAATATCCCTAGAATAGCGTTTGAGTACATTGTATTGATGTTTGATCAATAATAACGATTTCACACGGGCTATTAAAACTTCTTCTATGACGGGTTTGGTGATGAAATCGTTAGCCCCTGCATGAAAAATTTCCGCTTGACAGTCTCTATTGTCTTCAATAGTAATGACTAAAACGGGCATTTCTTGGCGAGAACAATGCAGTTGGGTACGAATCGCATACAATAAATCGCCACCTGTCATTTGTCCTTCAAGAAAAAAGTCAACAAAAACAATGTCAAATCCTTCATTTTCCTTGGCATTATCAGGATTATTTCGGGTGTTCTTGAGTAAGGTTAATGCTTCTTCAGCACTGGTGACATGCGTAATGTATAAGCCATGTTTTTCCATAAGGGTTTGAGTGCCTTGTGCTGTACTGAGACTGTCTTCAACATATAACACTCGGCCCACTAGCCCTGAATGCCGCTGTGAAACGTCTTTGATAAATTCCACAAGACGCTTATAACCTAATGATTTATTAAAATAATCAGTCACACCTGCCGAAAATCCTTCACGCAGTAAGCGCCGATCTGCATCGCTAGAAACCACAATCACTGGCGTAAGATGTTGCTTTTCACTTTTACGAATGTCATGACACAAATCTAATCCGTCTAAGCCTGGCAACAATAACGAAGTGGTGATGAGATCAAATTTTTCCCGATGCAAATATTCTAAGGCTTCTTCAGCACTGCCACAGGTGACAATATAGGCATTGTGCATTTCCTTTTGTAAAATATGAGAAATAATGGATCGTGCCACTTCTGAGCGATCCACTATCATAATGCGGCAAGTTTGTTCTTTAAGAAGAGTCATCGCGTATATAGTTCTTATGTTATTAGGTTTCCAGAGTTTTGGCTTAATTGTAACGGATTTTGGGAATAGCCTTGGAAATGGTGAATTAGGAATTGTAAATAGCAAACCATTATATATAATAAGTTATGATTTTTTTATGGGAATTAATTCAAGGCGTGTCAAACCACATACGCCTACCTACCAAATTATTCGTTAATTTTATACTCATTTCTCTTTTAATACGCTCTAATCCTTGTGGAAATTTTAAATTAAAAGCGATTTTGCCACGGAAATACACGGAAAAACACGGAAAAATTCCGTGCTTTCTGTGTCATTCCGTGGCTAATATCCCAATTCAAAATTCTCAATTACCCAATTCCCCTTGTTTGAACACCTCCATTGGTTTGGAGAGACTACCTTATTTTGCATAGATTGATAATTTTTTTTGGGAATGCGCGCCACTTTGAATTTTGAATCGGCATTTCCCTTAAAGCAAGCCTCATTTATCAATCCAAAAATTCCACATTAAAATACAGGGTATTGTCTTATGCAAAAAAAACCCCCTGTGGAAACCACAGGGGGCAAAGGTAGGAGATCAGATATTGACTATTTCAATTAGCTTAAGCTTGATTCAGTCACTTATTCCTTTATTGAGTCATTTATTCACAAGGGTATTAAACGATCCCACTATTTAATACCCTCATTCATTTCACGGTTCTGATGATTTTTTCAGCATTCACACAGCAGGGAGTGGTTTAAGTATTTGTGTCACTGCCCGTGGAGCCGCTGCCTGTCTCACTGCCGCCGGTGTCATCATCGTCGTCATCACCTTCGGTGTCATCGTCGTCATCACCACCTTCGGTGTCATCGTCGTCATCACCTTCGGCATCATCGTCGTCATCACCTTCGGCATCATCGTCGTCATCACCTTCGGCATCACCTTCGGCATCATCGTCGTCATCACCTTCGGCATCATCGTCGTCATCACCTTCGGCATCATCGTCGTCATCACCTTCGGCATCATCGTCGTCATCACCTTCGGCGTCATCGTCGTCA
>Ga0233403_10000083_pt1 | contig 38670 bp, 28 predicted proteins | sample Na_oxic_1_MG_FD_179866 | JGI IMG/M metagenome (GOLD analysis project Ga0233403, IMG submission 179866) | Seawater microbial communities from Saanich Inlet, British Columbia, Canada - Na_oxic_1_MG | ecosystem: Environmental > Aquatic > Marine > Inlet | place: Canada: British Columbia | collected...
CTCGCAGATGATATTCCTTTTCATCTTGAGGCAATTGACAAAAAGAGGTACTTACATCACGACTGGCAACATTACTAATGCCACGACTGGCAACATTGCTAATGCCACGACTGGCGACGTTACTAATTCCGCGAGTTTGTGGCGATAAATCACAAATCTCAATGGGTTTATTAGCATCGTCAGCATTCTTATTTTTGATACCTCCTATTTTCTGCCCATCAACTAGTACTTGGAGGGCTGTGATAGGTTCCCCGGAAGGTAGACGGAGACTATAACGTAATTCCACTGTTGGCGTAGCGAAAGATGCCTTTTTGCTATCGCTACTGACCACCCCACTGATGCCGCGACTAACCACCCCACTGATGCCACGGCTGGCTACATTACTAATCCCACGACTCTCAGTTTTAGCACTTGGATCTGGCTCGACTAATGCTAACATCACGATTTCTGGCGGTAATGATTCTTGTAGCGTGGGTTTGCGCGACGATGTTTGGCTTTTTCCCTTATCAGATGTAGTAGTTGGGGAGGATTTTTGGTTTTGCCCCGAAGGTTGAGATAATGTTTGTTTGGGTGGCGATTGTTTAACCGAGACTGGTTGTTGGGCCGGCAATTTCTTTTTCAAAGAGCGCGAGGCTTCCGCTAAATTTAAATTATCAATAAATGCAGTCACCATTTCCGGTGAATAATTGGGGTTCAGGTTTTTTTTGAAAGCTTGCTTCAGAGCAGCGATTTCGTCGGCCAATAAGATCGCATCATCAATATCACGGAGTATTAAGGTGGTTTTAACTATATCCGGGCTATTAAACTTGTCCCGCAATTTTTTGAGGGGAAAAAATTGTGCAGCTTCAGCCGGCCCTCGATTGACATACCAACCCATTGTGTTTTCACCACCTGGCGAAGCCATATAATGACCTCGTGGTGTCCACATAATCCAGCCTTCTTTATCTTGTCCGTCAACTTTTTGATAATATGGAAAATAGGCTAATAGTTCGGCACCATCTTCGATTCGGTGCCAACGTAAAATTCCATCGCTAAAAGCAGCTACGGCAACTTTCCCATTTCCAGCAATCCTGATAATCCAAGGAATAGCCGGTATGGTTTGTTGCCATTTTAGTTGGCCTTTTCTATCTAAGAATTGTAACGACCAATCAGTCCCCACCAAGATATGTTGTTCATCTGGGGTAATGGCAAAGCTACGGGCCATTTCGTGTGGCTGAAGCTGTAACTGTTTACCATTGATTTTAAAATCGCTGGTGTTTATCCCCCCGGTAATCTCGAAATAGGACGAATTAATAATTGGGGTCGTCATAGATGGCTGTCGTTTGTCCAGAGATTTAACCGCAAGGCTCTGCCCATGCACGGAAAAACGTCCGGGGCGTGTTTGGCCCCCTTGGTTATAATCAAACTCAATCTGACTTCCTTCCATAGAAACTTGTAAACCTTTATCATGACGGAAATCAGCAATTTTGGCGTTACGTTCAAAGATTTTTTTCCCATCAGCATTAAAACGTCCAAAAGTCGGATCAAAGGTACCAAACACAAGCCCCCCATCTCGCAAAGCCCGAATATCCAAGATAGTATTTGAGGCAGCCGGCCATTTGTCGTAGCGACTTTGGTCAGCTTGATTCCAACGTAAAATAAACGTTTGATTGTTTTCCAAATGTTTGCCACCAGCATAAAGCCACTGTCCATCTTTGGACCACGCAACCGTGTTCAAGTTACCATTCACTTCCAATGTATTTGGATAAGATAAAGGGCTCAAATCCATACCGGACAAAACATTGATGGCATTAGAATCCGCAAACCCCACCACAATTTTATCACCGGTGGGGGAAAAATCGACCGCAAATGGTTGATTGCCACCGGGTGCTTTGCGTTTCGCCAATAATTTGAAATCTTGATCATAGAGACGCAAATAACCATCCCAACAACTTGTCACTAAACGTCCCTGCTGATCAAAAGCTGCCCAATAGGTAGCATCACCATAGTCAGTATCTTGCGCTTGCAAATTATAATCAGAAGTGCGATAGACTCGGATGCCTTGTTGGCCCAAATTAGCCACCAAATAATTCCCATCCTTTGAATAAGCCAAATGAAAAATCAAATTGGGAAGTCTAATAAGACGTTGGTTCATTTCACCAGTTTTGCGATCAAACAAATAAATTGAATAGGTGCCTTCCCAAGTGTGTCCGGTCCATCCACCGGCTGCCACCGTTTCACCATCTGGCGAAATAGCCACCGCGTGAATTCTACCCTCATTGCCTTTATCAATCGGCGGACGCAAAATCTGGATGGGTTTGCCATCAAGTAAGGACCAAACCCGCACCGTCTTATCCAACGAGCCGGTGACTAAATAACGTTCTTTGGCATCGACATCAATACGTTTGATCACCTCCGTATGCATTCCCGTTTCGGGACGAAAAGAAGCCTTATGTTGATTGGTAATTCCCGCAGCGGACAAAGCCGGAAAGCCAAGTAAGCACAACAAACTTATGAACACTGGGTCAAATCTCAAAATTGCAATATGGCGTTTTAAATAACGCATTAGAAATAACATAAATTCATTTTCTCCGGTTAGTACATTAAAAAATGATTTGGATTATATAGATATCCTAAATAGATTTGTGAATTGAAAAATCCGAATTAGAAAAGAAATTGAATTTTTTTAGCCACTATTTTTTTTTACAAATCTATTCATTTAGGAGGATCAGTATTTAGACTTACGCATTGTCAAAAAAATAAAAATGTGTGGTTAGGGGGCGTACCACTGACACATCAAATTGTCTATACCCAGAAATGAGTGAGTCCCAACGCATTTTCTGGACATGCTAGGGCTACCATATAAATAACAAACCCAAATATTCCAGTAGTATATTAATTCTTGGGGAACTCCCCTGACTAATCCCCGTGTATTAAAGGCAGGTGATCAGTTAGGCGGTAAACGAGCATCATTATCGTTCTAAAAAATTGTTGATGTCAAGAAAAATTATTTTGCAAGACGGGGTTTGCAACCCCGTCCGAAATGTTTGATGCCATATTGACGGCTTTTGAAACGTGAGGAATGGGGTTACCATTTGCGGTACTATATATGGTTCTACTTTGTCAGATTTCATGTAGGGCATCCAGCAAAATTAAACGTTTCGGACGGGGTTGCAAACCCCGGGAAGCAAGTATGTATTCATGCAAACCCCGGGAAGCAAGAAAATTAAACGTTTCGGACGGGGTTGCAAACCCCGGGAAGCAAGTATGTATTCATGCAAACCCCGGGAAGCAAAGGTATTCATTCATCATTCACCATTCACCATTCACCATTCACCATTCACCATTCACCATTCATCATTCACCATTCACCATTCACCATTCAATATGAAACAACATACTTTTGAACGCAACAACGAACAGTATTGGGAAGCTTTAGAACATTGGCTAGATAGTGTTGACAAACATAAGCCGGTTAAATGGCGAGATGTAACTCAGTTTCCACAATTGTATCGACAAATTTGCCAACATTTGGCACTGGCGCGAGTGAGGCGCTATACCCCAAATTTAATAGAACGGCTCAATCGCTTAGTATTGCGCGGACATCAGCATCTTTACCGGACACCGAGCCGATTAATTGCTAAAATTGTGAGTTTTATCGGAGTCGATTTTCCACAACAAGTGCGTCAAGACTTACGCCTTGTGAGCCTGTCAAGTTTATTATTTTTCGGTTCATTGTTAGTGATGTTTCTCGCTATCCAAATCAATCCGGATCTAATTTATAGCCTCATGAACACTGGACAAGTGACAGAAATAGAAAGAATGTATAATCCAATGGCGGCTCATCTTGGGCGTAACCGTGAGGCTGACAGTGATTTTTTAATGTTTGGCTTTTATATTCGCAATAATATCGGTATCGGCTTTCAAACTTTTACAAGTGGTATATTGTTTGGTTTAGGTACGATATTTTTCTTATTATTCAATGGATTATATATTGGTTGTGTGGCCGGTCATATAACGAATATCGGTTATATGGCTCCTTTTTATTCATTTGTAATCGGACATAGTGCCTTAGAATTAACGGCAATTGTTTTGGCGGGGACTGCTGGCTTAAATTTGGGATTGGCATTGATTGCGCCGGGGCGATTGGCTCGCTTACCAGCACTGGGTAAAGCCGCAGCTCATAGTATTCGCCTTGTGTATGGCATCATTGGTATGTTATTACTTGCCGCTTTTATTGAAGCTTTTTGGTCATCCAACACCGCAATTGCTCCTATCATCAAATATAGTGTGGGCATTTTTTGGTGGATAGGTGTTATAAGTTACTTTGTATTTATGGGGCGTAACCGTGCAACTTGATCGTATTGAAGCTATTGTCCGTCCACGCAATCCGTGGGAATCCATTGATTTGGGTTTTAGCATGGTGCAGCGGTGGTGGAAACCTTTGTATAAAGTATGGTTTGCTTTCATACTGCCGATTTTTCTGACACTCTATATACAGTTTCAGGATGATTTGTGGATTATGGCGTTGATTATTTGGTGGTTAAAACCTTGGTATGATCGTATTCTCTTACATTTTCTAAGCCGCGCTTTATTTGGTGAACAACCGGGTATTTGGCAAATCTTAAAAGCCTTACCCGGTTTATTCAAAACACGTTTGTTATTGGCTCTTACCTTTGGACGTTTTAATTTTGCGCGTTCATTTAACTTGCCAGTGTGGCAATTAGAAAGTTTACGTGGCAAAGTCGCTTTGCAACGTATGAGGTTATTGCAAAGAAATTATCGCCACACAGCGGTATGGCTCACGATAGTATGTTTGCATTTTGAGTTAGTATTATATTTATCATTATTTGGGCTATTAAATTTAATGATGCCAGTAACCCATACCTTTGATTTTTTTGATGTTATCCTCCACAGTGAAGCTTTATGGGTAGAAATACTTAGCATTATTTTTAGCTTATTAATTTTGAGCGTTGTGGAACCTTTGTATGTTGCGGGAGGATTTGCTTTGTATCTTAATCGCCGTACTCATTTGGAAGGATGGGATATTGAATTAGCATTTCGGCGGATTAGTGAGAAATTAACTTAGTACAACGAATTCAGAAATAATCGAATTAGATAATTTAGTACAACGAATTCAGAAATAATCGAATTAGATAAAGTTAGTACAACGAATTCAGAAATAATCGAATTAGATAATTTAGTACAACGAATTCAGAAATAATCAAATTATATAATCAAATTAAATTATGGGTAAATTGTTGTTATTTAATTAAGGGGAGTTAAATTCGTTCATTTCTTAATTGGTTTAAATTCGTTTATTTCTTAATTCGTTGTACTTAATACAATCCTTGTAGTTATTAAATAAAAATGAAATTCTTAACTTTTTTTATAATCATCATCTTTACCACTCCTACTTTTGCAGAGCCGTCAAAGCCAATTGATCCAAAAAAGGCAAAACAATATATTGCTGAAATTCTATCGCAGCCGGAATTTAAAACCACTCGTGAGGAAAGTTATTGGAAATATATTGGTGAAAGTTCCAGCGAAGATACTACGACAAAAGCAGATACCACCTCGGCTGAGCCATTTAAACTCCCCTCAATGTCATTCAGTTTTATTGGCATCATTGCTGAACTCTTTGAACTATTGTTATGGATATTACTTGGAATTGGAATTATATTGCTTATTATCCATGGTTCACGCTGGTGGAAACAAGTGCAGAAGCAACCAACTATCAAGCAAGATTACACTGCCACTCCGCGTTTATTGGATAAGTTCGTCACAAACGATTTATTGCTAACAGATATTCCCCAACGTGCGTGGATATTATGGCAAGCTGGTGACGTGCTGGTTGCCATAAGTTTACTTTATCGTGGTGCATTGTTGGTACTGATAACACGCGATGGGCTTGCAATTAATGAGAGTGCTACCGAAAAGGAATGTCTACGTTTAGTTAGATACAAACAACATATTGAATTAACTGCATATTTTGTAAATTTGAGTCGTGCTTGGCAAAACATTGCCTACGCCGGGCGACAACCCAATTACATAACAGCACAACAATTGTGTGAGGGATGGCGACAATATTTTGGATGAATGGTGGATTTTAGGGAATTGGAAACGTTTCGGACGGGGTTGCAAACTCCGTCCAGCAGTTTAAGGTTGATTTTAGCCACAAAAAGGGCGAACACATAGGTTCGCCCCTACATGAAGTCGTATATGTCACATTTTGTAGGGGCAGACCTATGTGTCTGCCCTTGTGAAATTATCTACCTCTAAAATGGCGGCAAATCTTCCGGGGAAATAGTTTGCGAATCGGGGCGGGATGCAGAAAATTCCCTCACTCTATCATCAACAATAACATCTTTGGGACGCACTTGGGTTTTCAATATCAGCCCTTCAAAGGTTTTACAGCGACTAAGAGCCACATACAATTGTCCATGAGCAAAAGCACCCCAGCCTAAATCTATGATTACATTATCAAATTGCTTGCCTTGGCTCTTGTGGATAGTAATTGCCCAAGCAAGCCGGAGCGGGTATTGGGTAAATGAACCGGTTACCTCGGTTGTCACCTTATGCTCCTTATCGTCAAACTGATAAGCTAGGATTTCCCATTTAACCCGTTTCACTGTATGAATTTCATTATCAGACGTTTTTACTTGAATTTGATCCTTCTTGATTTTCTTAACGCGCCCCAAAGTTCCATTTACCCAACGTCCATCGCCGTCATTTTTGACAAACATCACTTGAGCATTTTCTTTAAGAGTTAAGTCCAAATCTGTCGGCAGAGTACCTTGGTCAAATTTACCCTTGATTTCCCCAATAAATTGGTGTGAAGGTGTAGTCAATTTCCCTAATTGCTCGGCATTGATTTGGGAAGCTATCTTATTAGTCGTCGTTAAGGTGATAAAATAATCATTGATATTTAGATCAAATTGGGGTTGATAACGCTGATTAATCTGTTGTAGTTCGCGGGCACTCGCTTGATTATTGCGAATGGCATTGAGTAAATTGAGGAACTCCGGTTCTTTATGACGATAAACCTTAGTCAACTCTATAAATTCCAAATCAAGTTCATCAAATACTTTGGCACTGAAAAAGAATGGACTTTTATAGTTGGCGGAAAATAATCGAGCCTCTTCATTACTGGAAACAACCGGGGGCAACTGAAATAAGTCACCAATAAAAATCATTTGGACACCACCAAACGGACGCCAACGATTTTTACCGTTTAGGCGCAGAAAATGATCTATGACATCCATCATATCAGCCCTCACCATTGAAACCTCATCTATGACAATGATGTCAATGGATTGATAAAGCTTTTTTCGACGACGCGACACCGGTTTAATTTCATCCGGATGCAGAGGGCGCGGTGGCAATCTAAAAAAGGAATGTAAAGTAGCCCCACCAACGTTAAGGGCAGCTACGCCGGTAGGGGCGAGTACCACCAATTTTTTCTTGGTGTTTTGTTTAAAATACTGCAATAAAGTAGATTTGCCGGTACCGGCATTACCAGTGATGAAAACACACTGATCGTTTTCTTCCATTGATTCATACGCTTTAGAAAATTCGGGGGTGAATTCTAACTCGTCGTCAGCCGCATTTTTGGGTATTTCATTCAAAGCTATAGCCCAACTAAGTACTGCCCATTCAGCCAAGGTTCTATCAACCTCCAAATTATCACACAGACGTTGGCTTAAATAAGGAAATAACTCCGCTTGCGATAGAGATTGGGGCGGATTTAATAAATCGGCAACGACGTTTTCGCGCAGTGCATTGACGAGCAAGAACATTTCGCGCTGGTATTCACTACCATAGTTTTCACGTAGTAAAGATTCAAAAGAGTTAATATCATCATAGCAAGCACTACCATGATGGTTGACAATTTCACAAAGTATTTTTCTGGGAAGATCAGACATATAATATATTATTACCTATCGAATGTTTTGGCCAACAGTTTATGGGCAGTTTATAATATTAAACTCAACACGACGGTCAATCGCATCACGTTCATCGTCGGTGCCATAGCACCTTATACATTGACTATAGCCCATCCCAAGAATGGTTGTTTTTGAGTTTACACTAGGCAAATATTCCTTTAATATCTCCCGAATTCTCAGCGCACGTTTTGTGGACAATTCCCGATTGTATTTAGCCTGACCGGTTTTACTCGCGTGTCCAACAATTTGAAGACAGTCTTTGTTACCCTTAAGGTTTTTACCTATAAAACGTAATCGCATTGGATATTGGTTGATTTCCTTTTCGATAGCCGGTGATACTGAAGAACCCTTTGTCTGAGTACCAAATTCTATGGAGTTAGGCTTGAATAGAAATTTAATTTCTAACTTTCCAGTTTCAACCCCAATAGCCACTAACTTGGCATAAGCTTGTTCGGCTCTCCCCATACTACCTAAATGGTAATTACACTTATAAATACCAGCATAAGTTTTCATTTGTTGCCCTTGTGGACATTGAGCAACTTTTTCAAATAACCTACGTGCTTCGTGATACCTTTTTCTCTCATAGGTGTTTATTGCATCTTGAAGAATCCCTTCTAAAAAGTCACATTCATTGGTTGTAGTCGAATATGTTGGAGATGCCACAACTGCTCCGATTGGAGCTTTCGTTGTCATGTAAAGCAAGTGCTTAAGTTTTTTGTCTTTTGAATATATAGGATTATCTTTGTCAAAAACACTTTGTTCATATTTCAAATTTGAAACTTTATCTGAAATCCAAACGTTGGCTTTTGCCACAACTTTTTTGGTTTTTTGAGCGACTATTGAAGAATAAAGCCGGTAACTTTTTTCTTCATCTTTCGTTTTAAGTGAACAGTTTTCACCACTGTTCTCATTTTCAAGACAAATGACACCATACATAATATAACCCGGGGCATTCTTGAGATTTTTTTGTGACATAGCCTTTATTGAAAATAAACTATCACCCTTATATTTTGTGACACTCCGTGTAAGAATTCTTTCCACACTCTGACCACTTTTTTTAAGCCGCACAACTTCACCAGTATCCACGAAAACAAATGGTTGTAGTAGAATGTCTACTTTACCTCTACTTCTTGACTGATAAGAAGGCATCAGACCATGATAACGATCATAACCGGCTCTTTTTCGCACTGGACCATAAATTGGACTATCTATTTTAGCCAATTGCCCCAATAATGTGTTAGTCAATTGTTCGATTGCCCCAAAAAATTCTAAGGGTTTTGCTTGATATTGTGGTTGAGAATAAACATTTGAAACCAGCAAAGCAACTCCTACCACTGACAATATCATTACCTTAACAAGTTGTTCTATGTAGTACATAATAAGTCATCCTCTTATTGTTGGATATTAAAATTGGTTACCATAATTAAGCAAGCTGCTACAGACACTAAGTACCGGTATTTTTAAACGTTATGAATGAGTTACAAGAAATCCGATTTTTTAAAAAAATCGGATTTCTCTTGGCTCTCAAATCGTACATAATCGGCTCAAGAAATCCGATTTTTTTAAAAAATCGGATTTCTCTTCTCAAAAATGTTAGAAAATTTATGTGTACCTACTTAACTTATTTAATTAAGATAATAAATCCTGTCAATCTCTTTAATCTGTTCAATCTTGTTCAAAAAAATTTTGATTAGCAAAGGTATTAAAATTAAGCCGGCTGTGACAGACACCTTCTCTTAAAGGGATAGTATCTGTGACATCAGTCCACAAATTCGTCTTTAGATTTTGGACAGTCTTCGGTAACGTAGAGTTCTACTTGTTGCTCTGCTCCCAGATATTCTTTGTTAGCCTCTTCCTCACCAATCATTTTTCCAACCGCTGTTGATTTGGATTCTATCGTCGGAAAATAATTTTTCAGTTCTTCCTGAATTTTTTTAGCACGTTGTTTAGCCAATTCGTGACCTTCATTTCGGGTTTGCAAATCTAGCTTATCATTTGCCGGTTTTTCCCAAACATTTTCACCTAGTTCAGTCAATTCGTGACTATCGAGCTGCAAATCTATTTTCTCATTGTAATAGCCAATGATGTTTAGACAATATCTACTGTCTTTAAAGTAGTTACCTACCATCCGCAAACGCAACGGATATATGTCTGTTTCCGCCTCGTTAGCAAAATTTATCGAATTTTCCTGAAACCGAAAAGTTAACAATCTTTCACCGGTAGTGGTGGCAAGATAGTGTTCGAACCATTTTTCGTAAGCCTGTTTTACAAAGGTATCCTCTTCAGGATTAGACAAAACTTGGTAACTTGAGTCAATAATACCTTCATAAGTTTGTTTAATCTGCTTTTCGGAAATTTGGACCTTTTGTCTTAACCTTTTTTCCTCAAGAAGTTTATAAGTATCAATATACAAAATGCGTGCTTTTTCAAACTTAGCTTGCTTAAAATGTTGTCTTGCTTCGGACAAATACTTAACGAAATTATCATATTCTGCCTTCTGTTGCTTTTGCCCACCAATTTTTTCTGGAAGTTCAGCTATTAACCCACTCTCTTCGCGATAAAAATTTGTCAATGATGACACATTGTCCACCGCCACAGTATTAACCGATATCATGTCTTCTTTCTCAATCCAAACTTCTTCTCTTGCAATAGGCATGGGCTCCGTTGTTTTTTTGTCAACCAAAGTTGAATAAAAATGATAGTGTTTTTGCGGTTTATTTGCAGAATCAAAGCCAAAGGTTTCCTCTGCAATAACACCGTACATAATGTAATGTGGTGGTTGTGTTTCTTTTCCGGTCATTGAGCTCACAGAAAATCCAATCTTTTTAGCCTCTTTGATAATAAGACTTACGATGTCATTTTGATCCTTTTTAAATTCTGCAAAATCGCCTTTTTCCGTAGAAATAAACGGGGCAATTTTTACATCAGTGCTACCACCAAAAAATCGTTCATAAGTCGTTTGCTGATTTGCTATTTGAACTAATAGATTATTAGTCAAAACACTAATTGCTTCCTCAAATTGAAACAGTTTAGTAGAAGACTTAAGAGTAATGGGAGCACATGAAACAAGTAGACTGAAAATCAGCACTGGTAAAATCATTCCTAAACAAAATTGTCGTGGAGTATTAAACATAGTACCTCTTTAATTATTTATATAGTTGTTGTTGGAGACATTATTTTCAAATAGTTAATCTTAATATACTAGCCAACGTTTTCCGATTTCAAAAAATGCAATTGCTACAGCGATTGAGAAACTGACATACGATTTGCCATCGTTGTTTTACCTCTACACCGGTTATGATAGACACATTTTCAACATCTAGTCAACTTTTTTTCTGGTTATTTTTCATTTACAAACACTCCAATGGATAAATCGTCAACCGGATAAATTCCTTGTTGGGCATAATCCTCCAAAGCATTTTTGGTATGATGCTTAACAAACTCCCCCGTCAAATTTTTAAAGGCTAATAAATGATTCGCGACTTCGTAAAGTGGTACTATTATCTTTTGGCGAGTATCAACGCAGTGGCTCGCACCATCTGAGGCAATCGCAATAACCTTAAATTTTTTTAATGGCAAACAGAAAACCAATTGGGTTTGAAATGGCTTTGGCTCCGATTGACCATTCACCGAATCCGTTATTACTAATGGCTTTTGCTCAAAAGTCGCGTACTCAAGTAGACGTTCCTCATTAATCCAATAAGTTAAGTAGTAAGGCGCGTTATGGGTAAAGACAATTTCAATGGTGCCAACGTTGCCATCGTGATCCTTAAATAACAAACAGCCATCGCCGTAAACATGCACCATAATATCATTTTCGTGTAAAAAAGCTAACATGACGGTGGCATCTAAAACCTCGTTGGGTACTTGCAATTCTTCTGTCACCTTAAAAGCCGTGCTAATCAATTGCTGTCCAAAGTCGAAATAGTCTAATGGCCAAGCAGTAGTTTTTTCGAGCATTTGCCTAGCAGTCAATGTCAGAATTTGTGCCCCAACATCAGAATTAGGAGAAGCAGAGCAGCCATCACTAAGAACAATAAATGGTATAGGCGTATCACCTTGGGTAATATAATCCTCACAAACTTTGTGTGTAACACCTTTGGTGTAATAGCAATCGTGATGTAGCATATAAATTTAATGGTGAATGGTGAATGGTGAATGGTAAATGGTGGCTTAATGTACTAATTATACTGAACGTACATCAAATTTGTAAAAATGAATGGCTCAAAGATCACAATAGAAATGTGTTATATACAATTATTACTTTTTGGAGTCCAAACCTTCAGATTTGTGACTAAATTTTTGGAGTCCAAACCTTTAGATTTGGACGTGACTAAATTTTTGGAGTCCAAACCTTTAGATTTGGACGTGACTAAATTTTTGGAGTCCAAACCTTTAGATTTGGACGTGACTAATTTGTGTCTCAGTACTTATTTAATTTTCCATTCACAATTCACAATTCACAATTCACAATTCATCATGACTGTTGCCACAAAAAATAATAATGCCCTATCAAAGGGCTACCAATTATTACAACAATACCGTATTCAATCTATCCTTGGAGATGGAGAATTTGACATAACTTATCTTGCCCAAGATATTGAACTCAATATTGAAGTCGCAATTAAAGAGTATTTTCCCCAAATCTTAGTAGTTCGAGAAAGTGGTGACTACGTCCAGCCTAAATCTCAGCCCGATGAAAAAAATTTTGCTTGGGGGTTAGAACGATTTATTCAAGAAGGGCAAACGCTTGCTACCTTTGCCCATCCTAATATTGTGCGAGTTTTACGTTATTTTAAAGCAAACCACACAGCTTATATTATTATGGAACACGAACGAGGGCAAACTTTGCTAAATTTCTTGAAAAATAGGGGGACAATAACCGAAAATTTTATTATGACTCTGTTGCCACCACTATTGTCCGGCTTACAAGCAATACACGAAGCCGGTTTTTTACACCACGACATTAATCCCAAAAGTATCTATCTGCGTGATAAAGATCATACTCCAATTTTACTTGATTTTGGTGCGACTCGTCATGCCTTGGGAGACCTTTTCCGTAATTGTCAGACAGTTGTGACGAATGGTTATGCCCCATTTGAACAATATCAAATTAAAGGGCCTCAAGGGCCTTGGACAGATATTTATGCCTTGGGAGCAGTATTATATCGTGTTGTCAGTGGTAAAATTCCGGTAAATGTCCTTGATCGAATAAATGCCATCAAACGACGCAAAGAAAATGACCCATTAGTGCCAGCCAGAAAAGCAAGTAATCATAAATATTCTAAACGCTTATTGAAAGGCATTGATTGGGCACTCCAAATCGCTGAGGAAGACCGCCCCCAAACGGTATCGCTCTGGGCAACAGCTCTGTTACCTCGCTATCATAAACAGTTAAAATTAATCAAATTACCTAAATTTTCACCGCCGTCAAATAAGCAAAAAAATTGGTTGGTTTTAGCCGGTGTAATTTTAGTAATTGGATTAAATATAGGCTATATATTTTATAGCGAACAACGCTTGACACAATTACAGCGGCAACAAACCGACAAATTGCAACAAACCGCCGCCGTTACCTTGCAACAATCCTTTGCCAAAATCCAGCAGCAACTTGAAAATACTCGTCAATTAAACTTAACTCAACAGCAACAGTTAATACAGTTACAATCAGAACATACTCGCTTACAACAAAATCTTAATTTGACCCATAAGGAACTTGAACATAGTCAAAAATTCATAAAAAAAGCTAAACAACCCGGCAATATTGTAATTGATTACTTACAAAATGGCGGTTATGGGCCAGAAATGGTATGGCTCCCGGCCGGTCAATTTCTTATGGGTGATATTCAAAATGACGGCTCTCGCAATGAGCAACCAATACATTGGGTATCTCTGGCACGCTTTGCGATAGGACGTTATGAAGTTACTTTTGCTGAATATGACAATTTTGCCGAAGCAACTGGAAGAAAAAAGCCAGCCGATAACGGTTGGGGGCGTGGCAAACGACCGGTAATAAATGTTTCTTGGTATGATGCCATAGCTTATGCCCAATGGTTGAGCCAGCAAACTGGTCAACAATATCGCTTACCAACTGAGGCCGAATGGGAATACGCTGCCCGCGCCTTCACGAAGACTCGATATTGGTGGGGCAATGAGATGAGTTTTAATATTGCTCATTGTGAGAATTGTGGCAGCGAATGGGGAAAAAAAACGGCTCCTGTAGGTTCTTTTACTGCCAATCCTTTTGGTTTACACGATATGGCTGGCAATGTTCGAGAATGGACATGTTCAAAATATGAAGAAAAATATGACGGCAAAGAACAACATTGTCTAAGCCGTCAAAATAGTGAGAGCTATCGTGTAAAACGCGGTGGTTCTTGGAACAATTTACCAAAGCATATACGTGTATCTTCCCGTAACGGGAGCCATCCACAAAGCCGTTATATCAATGTTGGTTTTCGTTTGGTGAAGGGAGATTTATAGATTCTGTCGTATAACGTTGCACTTCAACGGTATCTGACCAATGATTTGGCTCAAGCCCGGCTTTTTGTTTTAAGTGACGGAGAAAATCGCGTGGCTCAGCCAAAGATTCCCAAACGGAAGGCAAAAAAGTACCTTGATGCCAACCATCAATTAAAATTAAACCATCCACTCCCGGACGTAATTGTTGAATAAGATGCTCTTGGGAATCAAAAGCCATTGGCTCCGGCTTGCTTAAAATAGATATATGAATATCCAAATAGGATAATTCTTCACGCTGTAACCCCGGAAAACGTGGGTCAGAAAAAGCCGCAGCAAAAGCATGGTAAGCTACATCGCTAATCAATGGCCGAATTGCAGTCAGTGTACCTATACAACCGCGCAGGCTCTTATGAGTTTCCAACGTGACAAAAGTTGCCATCATTTCACGTAATTCTTCTGCATAATCAGTAGGTTCCACTTTTAACGGCTGGTTTTTATCTAAACCGTGTTCAATGGATTTTTTAGCCACTTCTAATAATATTTTGCCGTGTTTTTTAGTTAAAGACATAAGCACCGTACCCCACAACTTGATCTTTTGAGCCGGCAGTATCGCCGGAATTTCGCAAATCCACAGTTTGTGCCTGCATACCCCGGTTTCGGGCAATGTGCAACAGACCATTTATCGGATTGCGTCCACAGGCTTGTTCAGAATGAATATTTTCTGGGCGCAGTTCTTCGATAGCCGTCGATGTCAATTTATCTATTTTTTGCGCCGCATTGTATTCAAGATAGTGACTCAAATCGGAACTGATAACAATTAGGGTTTCTGCGCCACCCCAAAGTTTTTCTAATACTTCTCCCACTTGTTCCTTCGTTGCTTCACCGACAACCAATGGAATCAGAGTGAAATCTTCCAAAACTTCCTGAAGAAATGGTAATTGTACTTCCAGACTGTGTTCATAAGCATGTGCTGGTTCTAGTATTGAAACTTGAGGTAAAGGTAGAATGTCATCAATTGCTTGCCGATCTAATGGTATATTTCCCAAAGGGGTCGCAAATTCCTGCATACTGCTTGCCGCAAGCCCCGAAAATGGCACTTGATGGGATGGCCCTAGTAACACAACTTTGGTAATGGTATCGTGTGCTGGGGTTATTTGAGCATAAACACTCGCGGCGATTGGCCCTGAGTAAATATAACCGGCGTGAGGCGCGATAATGGCTTTGGGCACTGAGCCAATGCTCGCCTTAGTTTCTCTTAAGAAATTGGTAACCATGCTCTGTAACTCATGGGCATTGGCTGGATAGAACATACCAGCAACGGCCGGTGTTCTTTTGGTATTGCTCATTTTGTCCTCCGGTGGTCCTACAAACTTTGGAAACATCTTTCACTTCTGCATTGATGCGAAATGTTATAACGTCAAATCCCCCAATGTCAACACCACCTCCACCGTCTCCAAACTAACCGTAATCACTTTCCCAATCAACCGCAAAATATACTCCTCATCATCTAGCCGATTAGGATTATTAACAATCCCACTTCTTTTATCGACTTTAACCCGATATTGGTCAATAATCCAGTCAAGGGCGGAGCGGTTGCCAAGTTTGTAGGCAAAGGTATTTTTTGGAATCCCTTTTAAAGTCAGGAAGTTATTGTAAATCAACTGAGTTTTGTCTTTGGAAAGCCGCATTTTTTCGACTTCGAGGCTAAATGGGTATTTGGGAGTTTCGATTTCCTCTAATGGATATGGTTTGGCTTGTTCTGAGTGTAGGTGTAAGTCAGCCAATTGTTCGCCGGCATGGGCGAAGTCCCAAAATTTGGGTGCTAGTGGTAAGCGTGGCAGTTCCCTTTTTAGATTTTGGGCGTATTTTTCCCGGTAATGAGGATGGTGTAATAAGGCGTAAACGTAATAGAATATGCTCCATTTGGTAATGGCTTTATCTTGGTAGTGTTGTTGCCAGTGGTTTAACGCCCAGTCGGTGATATTTTCAGTGCGATTGGTACCATCTTCATTGTAAGTGTAGAAGGGGAAGCATTGAGTTTTTTCAAGTAAATCAAGACATGGAATAATATCTATAAGAATACTATGAAAAGGCTTACTACTACCTACTCCACTAACACAAATAACCCTATTTTCCACTTCAGTTTTTGTCGTTGGAAAAATTGAAGGAAAAACATAAACTCGGTTATTCATGGTTCTATCAAAAAATAGGTATGAACGAGTAAAAGGGCGATAAAGAGATTGCCGGATTTTTTCAGCAGAAAATTCCGCCATTTTTCCGGCATTAAGACCCATTTTAAGATCGCCACTCCAACTCATTTGACTATCATCATATATAACAAAATTATCAACCTCAATTTCTTTATCTTTGTGATTTATCCATTGCTCAACTTGTTGATTATAAAATGCAATGGTACGTTGCATATTTTGTTCGAGGACTTGTTGATTGAAATTATATGCCCAAGCATCACGGTTAGTTTTCACACCATTGCTATAAATCTGAAAAATAACATCTTCTGTAATCCCCTTTTCAGCTTTAGCAGCTTTAGTTCCTAAAGGGATAAATTCATCAAATTCCCCATGCAGTCCTTCCGTTAGCCAAGTGTGTTCTTTATTAGGTTTTAGCAACTGATATTCTAAACCATTATAAGTTTCTGCTTGTCCAATTATCTGAAATTTTTCTTGACGTGTGGCTTTCCAATCAACCGCACTATAATAAATTTGGCAATCTTCAGTGTTATTACCTTTAACGAAAAACGTAACAGAAATGCCAACCATTGCAGACAAACCAAAAATAGTGTGCTTTTCGCCAATTGGGATACCATCACGCATTGAATCTTTTCTCACATTGCCCTTTAAATCCAAAATATAAATCTTAGAAAAATCCCGAGTCAAATGTTTTCTCATGCCATCGAAGGCAATCCCATCTAAAAAACTATTATTGGTGACAAAAGCAACCATGCCCTCATTTTTAATTCGCATCGAAGCCCATTTAATCGCCTTAACATACGGATCGGATAACGCATTTTTCAAGGTTGCCTTAGAATCCTTGGCATAAGTCTCGCGCACCCAATTATCTACCGTTTTATAGAGGCGATTCTTGTTATTATCATTCTCATTGGCTTGCCAAGCGTTATAAGGCGGATTGCCAATGATCACAAAAAAATCGGTTTTCTGTTGTAGCGATACTCGCGCCGTATTTTCCGGCACAAAGAGTTCTTTCTGCTTATCTTCCGCTAATTCAAAAGTATCCGCTAAACAAATGCCGGCAAAAGGACGATACCTTCCCATCAAATCCAAATACTGATGCTCAATGTTCATGCAAGCTAAGTAATAGGGCAACAGCATGATTTCATTACAATGCAATTCATGCTGATACTTATAATCTAACTTCATTTTACCGTGCGTTCTAATCTCTTGAATAACCCGCGTGAGAAAATTCCCGGTGCCGACAAACGGATCCAAAATATGTACGCCTCTATCCACCAACGACTTTCCAAACTCCCGCTGTAAAATCTCCTCTACCGAGCGCACCATAAAATCCACAATCGGTTGTGGTGTATAAACAATCCCGTGCGTATCCGCCACCTTAACCGAAAAGCCTTGAAAAAATCGCTCATAAATCGTATTCAAAAAATGCTGCTTATAACTATACTCACTAATCGTCGCCGCAACCGCCTCCAACGCCTTATAAAAATACTGCAAATCCGCAAAAAACGCATCCCGATTAAATGACTTCGCCGTCAACTTATCAATCACCACCTCAATTTCACGCGCAATAATATTACGCTTGGCAAAATCGGGATGATCAAACAATTTCCGAAAAATCCGCTCCGTCAACAAATGCTGAATCAACATTTCCTCAATCGCCGCATCCGCTAAATTCGGGTTAATCGCCAGCCGACATTGAGCCGCAAAATGATTAAACGCTTTTTTGAACGGCTTATCCTTATCATTAGCCGCCCGGATTACCAGCAACAACCGCTTACCCAAAGCCGGTACTCGCTCCTTAAATTCCAGTGCCGCTTTATCCCACTGCTCATATTCTGGACGTTTAAAATTAAAGAATTTATCCAAAACCGTGACCAAATTCTCTGGTTCAGTCAAAGATAAATTTAACACCTCCGCCCCATTTTGAATTAAAATCGCTTGGTACGGCGACTGAAACACAATATTATCTTGCGGATAACCCTTTTCATATAACTTAATTTGCACTTCCTTTTCCAAATTAACTTGTTCACGCTTTGCTTCCCAATAACCGCGTGGCAGATTCGACTCATCAAACAAAGTTCCATCCAAGCGAATAGATGGCAAAGTCTGTTCTTGAATCAAAATCCAATTATAAGATTTAGCATAGGCTTCCAAAACATGCTGAAAAGCTTGCTTAACCGTACCTTCTTGGGTTTGGTTCGCCCGCTCAAACTCTTGCAACTCTTTGTAATAATTATTAATTATTTTATGTTTATGGGTAATAGATGGCATAGATAATTGTTTATTGTTTTTGAGATTTGAAAGGCCACCAGTATAACAAATTACCAAAATGAAGACACCAACATTACAAACAGTTGTCCCAACTCGTTATTGGCATCAATTAGAAGAAGAACGTATTCAATGTGATCTGTGCCCCCGTGCCTGTAAGCTCAAAGAGGGACAACGAGGCTTATGCTTCGTGCGAGCCAATCAAGGTCAACAAATTGTGTTGACAACTTATGGACGTTCAAGTGGTTTTTGTGTTGATCCCATCGAAAAAAAACCGCTCAATCATTTTCTCCCCGGCACCCCCATTTTGTCGTTTGGCACAGCCGGTTGCAACCTCACTTGTAAATTTTGCCAAAACTGGGACATGAGTAAATCCCGCGAAATGGACATTCTTGCAGAGCTTGCAGCACCGGAAACGCTTGCGCGTGCCGCTCGAAAATTAGGCTGTCGCAGTGTAGCTTATACATATAATGAGCCTATTATCTTCCACGAATATGCTATTGATGTCGCCAAGGAATGTCGTAAATTGGATATTAAATCGGTGGCAGTTACAGCCGGTTATATTTGCTCCGAGCCCCGACTAGAATTTTTTCGTTACATGGATGCAGCTAACGTAGACTTAAAGGCTTTTAATGAAAGTTTTTATTATAAATTGACCGGTGGACACTTACAACCGGTATTGGATACTTTGCGTTATCTTAAACACGAAACTTCCCTATGGTTTGAACTCACTACGTTGCTTATTCCCGGTGAAAATGATTCTGAAACTGAACTTGAAGAAATGACGCAATGGGTGGTAGAAAACCTTGGCCCTGATATCCCTATGCACTTTACGGCTTTTCACCCAACTTGGAAAATGTTGGACAAACCACCAACGAAAACTCATACCCTCACTCAGGCACGGCGTATTGCTATAAAAAATGGGGTGCGTTATGCCTATACCGGTAATGTGCATGACAAGTCCGGCGAAAGTACCTATTGTCATAATTGTAATAATATGCTTATTGGGCGCGATTGGTATATTTTAAGTGATTGGAATTTAACTGCGGATGGCAAGTGTAATCAATGTGGCACTGCTTGTGCGGGGGTATTTGAGGCTTCAGCCGGTTCGTGGGGAGCACAACGCTTACCGGTTCGGCTGCATAACTACAAGGATTGCTTATAATATTGAGAAATCCGATTTTTCCAAAAAATCGGATTTCTTGGCTCTCATTTTTGGGTGGTGGTAAATTTGAGAAATCCGATTTTTCAAAAAGATTATTGGGCCAATTGTTGTAGCAAACCAACCACCACAATTTCAGCCAACTGCAAAGCAATAATTACAACCAGCGGCGACAAGTCAATACCTTGGAGGGGCGGGATTTTGCCTCGTACCGGACGCAAGAGCGGTTCATTTAAATGATATAAAATATTACTCAACGGGTTGTTGTAACTGTCATGGGGAGCTATCCAACTTAAAATCACTTGAATGATAATCGCAAACATAAAAATATAAATTAATAAGGACAATAGGTTAGCAATAGATATTAGGAATAGTCCCATGATACCTGGGTATTGTCCATACAGCCAAGCGATTAAAATTAACTCCAGCATTTTCAATGCAAACATCAAAAAAATAGCCGCCAAGTCGATGTTACGCCAACCGGGTATAAAGTTATAAAGTAACTGCAAAGTTGGATCTGTTGCTTTCCAGAGTAATCGCACAATGGGGTCGCCGCGAAAACCGACTTGCAGCCATTGCAACAAAAAACGTAGCATGATAAGAAAAATATAAATACCAAACACCGTATTAATCAGAAATACCAAAGCGGTGACAAATGGACTTAGCACGTTACTGTTCTCCTGGTTAATTGCTAATTAAGCTAATTATAATTGCTCAGCTAAATTTATAGCACGTTGTTGAGCTGCCTGTAAAGCCTTATCAAATAAGGCTTGTAACCCGCCGGCTTGTAAGGTATTAATAGCTTGTTCAGTCGTGCCGCCCTTTGAAGTGACGTGTGCTCGCAAAGTCGCGGCATCTTCTTGGCTCTCAAGGGCCATTTTGGCAGCACCAAAGGCGGTTTGCAAAGTTAACAAGCGAGCACTTTCCTGTGGCAAACCTAAATTAATTGCGGCTTTTTCTAATACTTCCATTATTAAAAAGAAATAGGCCGGCCCACTACCGGACAAAGCAGTGACAGCGTCCATTAAAGTTTCATCTTCTAACCACAAAGTTAATCCCACAGCCCGTAAAATATTTTCTGCCAACTCGCGTTGTTTGTTACTAACATGTTGGCCCGCAAACAGGGCCGACGCGCCACTTCGCACCAATGCTGGCGTATTTGGCATCACCCGCACAATAGGCAATTGGGGGCCTAACCAACGAATTAAATCCGCTATGCGAACCCCGGCAGCGATGCTAATAAACAAGGGAGGATGCTCTGGCAAAGCGGTAGCAATAGATTTGGCTACCTCTGGCAATATCTGCGGTTTGACCGCTAATACAACCACGTCGGCACCGTCGATTGCAGTCAAGTTATCAATATAACATTGTACTTGCAATGAAGCTGCCAGCGGCTTTGGCTCCGGATCCGCAATCCGTAATTGTTCGGTGGGAACACCGGTTTCAATAAGTCCACCAATAATACTACTGGCCATATTGCCACCGCCAATAAATGTTATAATTTTGTTTTTCATATAAATTTATCCGTGATAATGGTGAATTGTGAATTATGAATGGTGAATTGTGAATTATGAATGGTGAATTGGTGGGCTTAATGTTATTAATTAGGGACTTCCTAAAAAATGAATATTCCCATAATCCCAAGTTTTTTAAAAAACTTTGAGCAAATTATTTGGGTATATTATTTTATTTGGTACTCCCTTTTATATTGAACGTACTTTCCAAATTTGTGAAAATAAATGGCCCTTTGACAAATTCGCTATATCCTGAAAACTCCGCAGAAATTTTTGGCATCCAATACTTTCAATGACTTACAAACATAAGCCTAACCAAAAATCAATGACTTACAAACTTTTGTGGAGTTTTCAGTATATCAAGCAACTTTGATTGTTTAATTCACAATTCACAATTCACAATTAAATCAGTGCTGATGAAGATTCTGCGGCTAATAATACGATATCATTTTTCAAATTCAAACGTTTACCCTTAATAATTGCCATGACTCGCTGCATTTCCATCTCCCGTAACAACACATAAGCGAATACTTTGGCTAAGGTAAAACTGCGTAATTTTAAGGTAAGTTCGGCAACTCGGCGGATTTCTATAGTGAGCCGTTGTTCAACCGTAAAAGTATTATCGGCATCCAATAACAAACTAAAGAACGGTTCTGGTAAATGTTCGAGGACTTCAGTTGATGAATTTAATTCCACCAAATGCTGCAAACGGGCGCGATTAAGCTGATAAGAGGTAGGGACTAACAGATAATATGTTTCTGCCGCCGATAAATTGTAGGCAAACCGATAACGCAGTAGCCATAACAAGTTAAAGCGATCCATAAAAATACCAATGAGTGGTGCTAAATGCTGGCGTTGGGTGGTATCAAGGGCACGAACTCGTCGCACAAATCCTAATAAATAATGGCGATCAATTGCGGCATCCAAAGAATAGAGTTGATGATCTTTCTCAAATACTCGTCGTGCCTGAATAGCAATATCACCGTAAGGGCTATTTTCCAAACGCCGCAGTAATTCGCCAATATCTTCAGTACGTAATAACGGTTCAATAGGCAAAGTAGTAAGTGGGCCCAACTCTAATAATTGAGCCGAAATCAAATCACTATCCAAGCCGGCAATTTTGCCACGCACTATGGTTTTGAGATTGGCAATGTCACACTTATGAAACCAGTACATGAGTAACTCACGCGCTGCTCCCGCCAAAGGGCGTACTAAAATCTTAAAATCTGTTAACATACGCATTAGCCATGCTTGCTCAATCAAGGTTTGCTCAACAGAATTATCATTAAGCAAGTCATCCAGATTTTCCTCATTGCTCGTCGCGTGTGAGAAGGCACCGAGTGGCTGGTTTAATAACGCTGTTAAACGTTTCTCAGACAGCAAACGTTCGGCTAGAATTGAGACACGGGCGTTAAGATAAGCATAATCGGTCACTGTGAATTATGAATTGTGAATTATGAATTGTGAATTATGAATATTTACCAACCGGCATTTATTAATTGTGAATTAAGAATGGTGAATATCAAGGTTTACCTACCTGCATAAGTAAATGCACCGCTGCTTCTAGTGCCTTTTGTTGATTTTCTAAAGCCAAATCATGCAGACATGTTTTTCTTTCTTTATACCGTTTGTGCAATTCTTTAATTGTTTGGGTGGCACGGGCTTCGGCTTTTTCTAAAAAATTATTATGTAATTGTGGGATTTTAGTTTCAAATTGTTGTTCCGCCTGATGCGCCTCTTGCAATGCTTGTTGGATAATTTGTTCACGTTTAGTGTAAGCTTTTGCGACTAATTGTTCGGCTTCAGTTTCTACAGTGAGTAGACGTTTGAGTGTGTCTTCCATTCTGATACCCCCCCAATGGCTAAAATAAAAGATACTTATATTAAATAAAGGTTTATATAATACGAGACACTTTTTACTAGTCGTCAGTGTAACATATATTTAGCTTATGTTATAAGCATAAGTTTTGCCTTATATCATTTTCTATTTGCTAGATATTAAAAACATATTAGTTAAAATCAGTATTGAGCCTAGCGTAATCTATCACAATGAACTAGAATACCTTACGGTTATTAAATTTTTTAGTGCAATGATGAATAATAAAGTTGGTGGTAGGCAACTTTAATTAAACCCGCGTCATCAAAAGAATTTTATTCTATCTTCTGATTTAACGTCATGTTTTCGCCACTAGCTATTTGTCAAGTACCAATATCAAAACATGTTTAAAATAAAAAGTATCCAACAAATCATTTTTTTGAGTATAGCCTTTATGATACTGGTTGTCAGTGGGGCATTAATGTTTATGGTTTTATACCAATACCAACAATTTCAAAAAGATGCTTTGGAATTTGAGTCTAGATATTTGCAGTCCAAACAAAAACAAGTCCGTTTTGAAGTCAATAAAATTATTAACTCTGTTCTATCCAACAAAAAACGAGCCGACACGGTACTAATGGAAAAACTTAAGAAACGGGTTTCCGAGGCGTATAACACCGCAATGTCTATTTACACCCAAAATCACAAAACCCACAGTCGAGCGATGATAAGCAGGCAAATCCACGATACGCTATTTCATATAACTTGGGATAACAATCTTGGCTATTATTTTGCGATTGACCAAGACGGTGTGGTACAAATTCACCGAAATAATCCAGAACTTGAACAGAAAAATGTCATTAATCTTCAAGATAGTCAGGGGGTATATTTTATACAAGAATTCAAGAATATAATTGTTGCACAAAACGAGGGGTATATTAAGTATTACTGGCAAAAGCCTAGTGATAAAAACAAAATGTATCCCAAATTTACTTATGTTAAACATTTTGAACCATTAGACTGGATAATTGGTACTGGTAGCTATTTGGATGCGATAGAAAAACAGTTGCAACAAAGCTTTTTAGAAGAAATAAACAATATTAATTTTATTAACTTTGCTAAACTCGATTACTTCCTAATTTTTGACGAACAAGGTAATAAACTGACTGATATTGTTCTTAACCTTATGGAAACCAAAAATCATTGGGAATTTTCGGCTCAAAATGATATCAAGTTGAAACAAAACATTATCCAAGCGGCTCAAAAACCGCAAGGTGATTTTGTATTTTGGCCTCAGTCTTTGGAACAATCACCTTTGAAACTGTTTTATGCGAATCGTTTTACCGAGTGGAATTGGATAATAAGTGCGGGTATCTATCTCAACGAAACCGAAAAAGTCGTGGGTATTAACCAAGATGAATTGGAAATAGCGTTTAAACAACGGTTGATGTTAACTACGGTTATTTTTTTCTTGGTGACATTGCTAGCGTTATTAATTGCTCGTATTTTTGCAGGTAAAATCAGACATGAATTCGAGACGTTTTCATCTTTTTTAGCTTTCGAGGCGACACAAAATCGGTTGTTAGATAAAGATAATTTGGCATTTTTAGAATTTGTAGGACTAGCAAAGACTACCAATGAAATGATATTAAAACGTCAAGACATAGAGAAAAACCTCTTGACAGCTAAAGAAAAAGCCGAAACTGCTACCCGTTCCAAAAATGAATTTTTAACTAACATGTCCCATGAGATACGCACACCTATAAATGGTATCTTAGGTGGGAGCCAATTATTGTCAGATACGTCCTTAAATGCACAGCAACAGCAATATTTAGAAATTATTAACACGTCAGCAGAATCGCTCTTGATAATTATTAATGATATTTTAGATTTTTCCAAAATAGAAGCGGGGAAGTTAAAGTTGAACACGGTTGATTTTAATCTCCACCATAGCATTCAAACAGTAGTGGAATTGTTACAAGCTAACGCTTATGAAAAAGGTATTGAGCTTAAGACAAAGTATGGTAATGATATACCTACCGATTGCCATGGTGACAGTGGGCGTTTGCGGCAAATTCTTATCAACTTGATAGGCAATGCGATTAAATTTACGTCTCAAGGTGGCATTACCGTGGCAGTTGAAAAAGTTGAAATTTTACCTCCACAATTTGAAAAAACTACTGGGGAATTTGTGACACTCAAAATTTCGGTAATTGATACCGGTATTGGCATTGATACGAGACAGTGTGAACAACTGTTTGAAAAATTTACCCAAGCAGATGGCTCATCAACTCGTGAATTTGGTGGTACTGGCTTAGGATTGAGTATCTGTCATCGGTTGATAGAATTGATGGGGGGCGAAATAGGGGTGATTAGTAAAAAGGGACAAGGCTCAACCTTTTGGTTTACAGTCACGTTGCCCATTGTTACAGCACCATTGGCAGTGTCATCACCCCTTGAGTCACCGTCAAATACCAAATCGGTTTCTCAATTATCCAAAACTCTAAACATTCTGCTTGTTGAAGATAACCATACAAATCAAATGGTTGCTAAAATTGTGCTCCGCAAGATGGGTTATAATGTTACGATAGCAAATAATGGTAAGGAAGCCGTGGAAAAAACGGCAACGGCAGCATTCGATATTGTATTAATGGATTTACAAATGCCAGTGATGAATGGTTATCAAGCAACCAAGGCCATTCGTCAGCGCGAGCAACAACAGGGTAAATCACCTTTAACCATCATTGCCATGACAGCCCATTCTATGAGCAGTGATAAAGAACAATGTTTTGCGGTGGGCATGAATGATTATCTCCTTAAGCCATTTAAGCGGGAAAAACTTCAAGAAAAATTGTTGCAATGGTTGTAAATTTTGGCAAATGGCATTTAACTTTAATTTGCCCTGCCGAAATAAAAAGAAACCAAGTTTTTTGGAAAAACTTGGGTACGAAAAGGGTATTTATTTTCACGCATCGAACTAACTTTGCACTCATTGTTATACCAATAGTGAACGGAACAGTTTTTGCTTAAATTGCTAACCTATTGTTATTTAATATTTTTAAGCTTCAAAGAAATCCGATTTTTGGCAAAAAATCGGATTTTTGGCGGAGTTAAATTTTACTAACAGAAACTGATGCTAAACCCACTACATATCCGGTGAATTTTCACACCACAAAAACTATTGGTTTATTTAAGCAAAAATTTATATGGCCAACCGTTCACAATTCACAATTACTAATTCACAATTCACAATTATTTGGCGTTTTCTCTACACGGTCATTTTCTATTTACTTGTTCCTATAATATTGCTACGCTTACTTTGGCGTGGTGTGTCGGCACCGGCTTATTGGCAACGCTGGCGAGAACGTTTTGGCTTTTTGAAGGCCAAACCGGATAAGCCTTGTGTGTGGATACACGCGGTTTCAATGGGAGAAGTCCAAGCGGCAACGCCACTCATCCAAGCCTTGCGTACTAGTGATCCTAACCAATCCATACTAGTTACAACTATGACCCCTACTGGTTCACAACGAGTGCGTGAGGTGTTTGGGGATAGTGTGTGGCATGTTTATTTGCCCTACGATTTACCGGGAGCAGTGGCACGATTTTTAGATTGTGTACAACCGCGTTTGCTCATTTTGATGGAAACTGAATTATGGCCCAATTTGTTGTATGCTTGTCGCCGCAAAGTTATTCCGGTAATACTCGCCAACGCGAGGCTCTCAGCGAGATCAGCCGCCGGGTATCAACGCATTGCCCCATTAGTGCGAGAAATGTTGAGCAGTGTTTTGGTTGCAGCTCAAACTGAAGTTGATGCCAAACGTTTTATTGACTTGGGCATACCACCAACCAAAATACATGTCACCGGTAGTATAAAATTTGATGCTCAGTTACCGAAAGGTTCATTTTCACAAACTGAATCATTACGCCATCAATGGGGAAAAAAACGTCCGGTATGGATTGCGGCAAGTACCCATGAAGGTGAAGAAGATGCGGTACTTGATGCATTTTATGAGTTAAAACAAGAATTTATAGAATTAGTATTAGTGTTAGTACCGCGTCACCCCGAACGTTTTAATCGTGTTGCGGCAAAGTGTAGGCGACGAGGATTTATTACTGTCAGACGCAGTGAAGGTAATGTTGATTTTCAAACCGAGATTTATTTTGGCGACACGATGGGGGAATTACCAAAGCTCTACGCCGCTTGTGATATTGCCTTTGTCGGGGGTAGTTTAGTGCCAATTGGTGGACACAATTTACTGGAGCCAGCGGGCCTCGGTTTACCAATCATCATGGGGCCTCATGTATTTGAATGTGCCGAAATAAGTCGTCAACTGTTGGAAGCGCAAGCTGCTCAACAAATAAATAATGCCGCACAATTAGCACCAGCCGTCAAAATGTATTTAAGTGATGCAACACTAAAAAAACAAACGGGTGAATCTGGACGTTTATTTGTCCAAAAAAATCAAGGGGCATTAGAACGTTTGCTAAAACTAATTGTTAATTGTTGAATTGGGTACCAATGCTGTTTGGTGTTTGCAATACTAAACGAAACGTTTGATGCCCTTGTTTTGGCTTTTTTTGAGTGACGGACGGGGTTCACCAAACAGCAAAACCCCGTCAGGCGTAAAAATGCCTGACAGGGTTGCAAACCCAGTCCAGCAAAAATCTGACTAATTATTAAATATTAAATATTAAATAATTGAACCATTGGAGTTATTAAACCATTCTCACATTCTAGCGGCACTCCCGATAGAAACACAGCAACGTTTGGCACATTTGGAAATTCTTGATACTGTGGATTCTACTAATAGCTACATGTATTCTCACACGGATACTGCCGTACCGTGGGCTTGTTTGGCAGAATATCAAACTGCCGGACACGGGCGACACGGGCGACAATGGGTATCGCCGTATGCCAGTGGACTATGTTTATCAATCAAACATCATTATACCACACTCGACAAACCAATGACCGGATTGGGTATTGCACTGGCGGTTTCTGTAGTGCAAGTGTTGCATGATTTAGGGGCAACTGAAGTGGGTCTCAAATGGCCTAATGATATCTTGTGGCGAGGCCATAAGTTAGCCGGCTTATTGTTAGAAACTCGTTGGAACAAGGATTGTGAGGTCGTTATTGGAATTGGCATCAATGTCAAAATACCCTCCCTTGACACTACCATCACACAACCTTGGGTGGATTTATATACAGTATTAGGGCACTGTATATCGCGCAATGTTTTGGCCGCAAAGTTGATTGATAAATGCTGCAAAACCTTGATACTCTATCCGTCTCAAGGGCTGAACACATTTTTGCCTTTGTGGCAACGTTTTGATTTGAGTTATGGGCAACAAGTGACACTGAAAATTCCCTTTCAAAAACAGAAAAACCCGAAAAGAATAGCAAATTCTAATTCTCAAAAAATGGCTCTAACAAAGCCAAACGCCACTGAAGAGGGGGAGTTTATCACCGGCACGGCTTGGGGAATTGATGAACAAGGTGGCTTATTGCTACAAGTTGGTAGCCAAAGACGACGATATATTTGTGGTGAAGTCAGTTTGCGTATAGAATGATTCATTGGACCCACAAATCAGTTAATTAACCATTAGTGATTAAGAATAACATTGATGCTCATGGTAGATATGGGTAATAGCTCAATTAAATGGGCCACCCAAACACAAAAATGGCTAAGTCCACAACAAAGTAAGTTGTATCAAAACGATAGTTTAGATAACATACTGACGCAAATATGGCGAACAATAGACGTGCCCTCTGGCGGTGTTTGGATTTCTAACGTGGCCGGACCACAAAAGGCTGTAGACCTCACACGGTGGGTGAAAAAACATTGGGGACTTGAACCCACTTTTTTAAAAACATCCCGGCAAACGTGTGGAATCAAAAACGGTTATGACAATCCGCAACAATTGGGAATTGATCGGTGGCTAGCTTTAATCGGTGCCCATCACTTGCAAAAAGGTATGCTCTGTGTGGTTGATTGTGGCACTGCCATCACGGTGGATATATTATCTGCAAATGGTCATCATCAAGGCGGACTTATCATACCGGGCATAACTGCCATGAACCGTGCTTTATTGACTGACACTTATGCACTTTCTGCGGTGACAAAAAGTTTGGTGAAGAGCGATGAAAAACATTTTTTAGCCCGCAATACGCATACCGGCATCGAAAAAGGTACTTTATATACAGTGATAGGTTTACTTAAATATGTGACGAATACCTTAAAAAAGTCGGGAAATTCACCCGCGTTGTTACTTACCGGTGGCGGTGTGCCAGTACTTGAGCCATTACTGCAAAGCCCCTACCAATATGTCCCAGACCTCGTATTACAAGGACTTAAAATTATTGTCAACCAACCGTCGTTATGAGAACTTTGGCTTTATTACTATTTCTGTTGAATATTGGCTTTTTGGCTTGGCAACTTGAATTGTTGCCGTGGTTACCTTTTCAACCAAAACCATTTGTCCAAACCAGTTGGCCTCGCTGGTCTTTTGCCCCGGATTTACCACAGTTGGTTTTATTAAGTGAACGTAAGTTGCACAATACCACAAGTGATTCGAGCCGTGCCAATGAAACAGCAATTGAAAAGGTGGCATTAACTTTACCACAAACCCACATTGGCATACCCACATCCAGTAATGCTATTATCCCAAGCAAAACCGTGATAAAACCCGTCACAAATCTTGCTCCTATTACCCCTAAAGATAAAGTAGAAATTACCCTGGCAACCACAACTGAGAAACCAACGAAAAAAGCTCCCCAAGTCACGCTAAATACCTCCCCATCGAAATTACAACAGGTTGCCGGAATACCAAATATTTCTAAAAGCCAAAAAAAATCGAATGGCAAAACACAACCCTATATATCAACAAAGCCATCTACTATTGCCTGTTTCCAAGCCGGGCCTTATGCTCGAACGAAGGCCAATAAAATTGCTAAATGGCTGAGAAGTAAAAAAGATATCATTGTATTGGTACTCAATGGCCAAACACAAGCACCAATCTCCACTTGGGTCTATTTGCCACCTTTTAAAAATCGACAACTGGCCCGCCGTGCCAAACAACGCCTTAATCAGCGCGGCATATCTCACCATGAAATAGTAACGATGGGTCAGTTTAATAACGCAATTTCTTTAGGCTTATATCGGAAACCCGTTAATGTTAAAATCCGTCTCAAACAATTAAAGGCAAAAGGTTATAAAAATGTTAAAACACAAAAACGCTATAAAAATAACACAAGGTACCGATTAAATGTTAAAATGCCGGCCGGTCAAAATGAATTGCTTTTAGCATTTAAAAAAAACTTTAAGGGCTCAAGGCTAAAATCTGTTACCTGCAAATGAATTGCCAAAGGCCAATTCCTATAAAACGTTTTTATGTCAGCTCGCCGGGAAATGGGACCGGTCAAATCCAAAATCCAAGACGGATAAATGGTAAACCTTAAATTATTTAAATTTTTCTCTAAATCAAGTAAATGTATTCAACACTTCTTTAACACTCTGTTGATGGGTTTGTTGTTTTGTAAACATCGCCCACCGGATGATAAAAGATGGGTGAAAACGTTATGACAGATAAAATGCCAACCATTGTGGTCGTAGATGACAGCGCAACCTCAATTTCTCTGTATCAGTTCAGCGTTGAACCACTGGCAGTCAATTTTGTCGGTTTCAAATCTTCCGCAGAAGCACTTCCGTATTTGCAAGAACATCGACCCGATTTGCTATTTTTAGATATTATCATGCCGGGTATGGATGGACTTAGCTTGTTAAGGCATCTACGTAGTTTTGCCAATCAAAAAGATACGCCAGTGATTATGGTAACATCTAAAGATTATGACCAAGATCGCTACGTTGCTAAACAACTAGGGGCGGTAGAATTTCTCATTAAACCTTTACGTTTTAAAGAAATTCGTGAACTCGTTTTTAGACATGTTGAGGTTAAATTCAAGCAATCGAACTAATTATGAATGCAACAGCGCTAAATTATATACGCTTTTGGGGTGTGCGTGGTTCTTATCCGGCTCCGTTTGGTAGCCATCTACGTGTGGGAGGAAATACTTCATGTATTGAGTTGCGAGTTGATGATCACGTATTGGTCTGTGATGGTGGCTCCGGCATCATTCCTCTCGGTAACTATTTGATGACCCTAAAAGACATCAAAGAACTTACGATTATTCTCACACATTACCATTGGGATCATATTTCGGGTTTGCCATTTTTTGTGCCGGCTTTTGTACCGGGGTGGAAAGTTAATATTTATGGTCCCGGTAATAGCCAACAAGAAATCGAACGACGCATTTCCGGCCAAATGGTTGATCCCTATTTTCCGGTTGAAGTTGAAACCTGGTTAGCAGATATTCATTATTTAACGGCTGATAATAGCCAACTTGAATACGGACCGTTTAAGATGGAAACTTTTAATGTACACCACCCGGGCAGTACTTTTGGTTACCGAATAAAAGTACACGATAAAACAATTGTTTATGCGTCTGATAATGAACTTAAATTTATCGAAAAGGCGATAGCAGATCGTAGTGATGAACTTGACCCCAGAGAATTACAACTTATCAAGGCCATGCAAGCAGAAGAATGGGATAAATCCATTGATTCGATTAAAAATGCTCATGTTTTTATCCATGATGCACAATATACTCCTGAAGACTATGCCAAAAAACGTGGCTGGGGACATTCTTGTTATATTGATACTGCCAATTTTGCCATGGATGCCAATGTTAAGCAATTATATTTATTTCACGTTGATCCAAACTATAATGACACCAAGATAGAAGAATTACACCGTTCCACGGTAAAACTGATCCATGAACGCCAATCTCAGATGGAGTGTCATATTGCACGGGAAGGTTTGATTATAGATATAGACAAATTATAGCAGAGGAAAGTGGAAAGATTTAATGGATAGGGAGGAAACTTTGACGCTTTGAAGGCCGGCCTCTCATCATAGCAACATGGGAGCTAACCTTTGTTAAATGCCGGAAGTTTAAAAGAGCATAGCAACCGATTGATGATAATTTACCAAAGATTAATAATTAAGCTCCAATACATTATTGGGGCTTTTTTTTTGAACCGTGGGTTTATCTCGTAATCTGTGGTACTAGCATCAAGATAAATCTGATTCGTTGAAAAAATGTGTTTTCGTTTTGTAGGTAACTGTTTGACGTTCCTTTTAATCGGTATCTGAAGCCTTTTCGTTGCGTTTTCTGAAGGACGTAACCAGTTGTGTCACCCCATAATAGATGGCATTCATCGGCTATCAAAATCGCCAGTTTTCCTGACTCAATTTCATCATGTCGTTCTTCTAACATTTTTTGAATTTAGTCTCGTTTTTTATCAACTAAAGCTTCGTCTCGTTTCGGATTAACTTTTTCGGTTTTTTGGAAACCGTAACCACCCTCTTTCAAGAGATCATAATATGATTGTTTCGATTTATAAACTTTCTTCTATTCACTTTCGAGGTAATCTCTTATCTCGAAAGCACTAAAAGCCCGATCTAGATTTTTGATCTAAATAGTTTTTTTTCCTTGGTACCGGAGCTACTCTATGCACACAACTGGCTTAAAGTTTGCGTAATCAATTGATTTTAAATGAATTATTGGATTTAATGACCAATTTTAAAATCATTAAAAATCAAATACTTAAAAGGTTCTGTGCATAGAGTAGGGTACCGGAGGAGAAGACCTTGGCCCCCTTCAGTTTGATAAATCAGTTTCCACTTGGCTTTTAAAAAAAAATCACTTACTTGTAAAATGCCTTCAATTTCCAAGACTTTTAGGCCATTGTTAAGCATTTTGACAGCTAAAGCCCTCCTGACTTCTCTTGAATCTTTGGAATAAGATATAATTTTTTCTAGAGTTAACATGACCGGTTCTCCCGGTTTGTCTTGCTTGAAACATAAGATCTTCTCTAAATTAAATTTAACTAACCAGTCGATATAATATCAGATTAATTCCACGAATGAAATAGGATCACTATAGATGGCAAAGTCAAAATAGACTCCCCTGATGTTGACATTTCCGGTGCCTTGTTGGTTTTACCAGCCACGTTTGTTGATGCCAGTAGCCGACTAAAACCACCTTGTGACGCACGAATTGCACTCAATAAAAATAGTTTTGTGGTCAAGCGTTTTGGTGGAGGACCATCGTTGCCTTCAGATTTGCAATCAAATTTGCTGGTATTGGTTCAACCTGAAGATGAAAGAACGCCGAATCAAAAAGTTAAAATCTCGTCCGGCATGAAAGGTAATTGTGCAACCGTCGGGAAGTCGGATCGAAAACTAGCTGTTGTGACTGGATGTAGAGCTGATTTAGCTAAATCTCAACCAACATCGACAAGCAGTGTTCCGGAGCAGTTGTTTTAAAAAGCAAAAACTACAAGGATTGCATGTAAGGATTTTTGATTCCATTACAATCTAATCTCTGTTAATGACAAATTAACAATTTCATCTGGTAGCCGGTGAAAGTGAAAAGATATTGAGGGGGGGTTTAAACCTCACTACCATTAAGTTAAGCATTGGAGTCCAAACCTTTAGATTTGGAAGTGTTTGATATTTAAGCCGAATAATCCAAAGTCTTACGGTTTGGATTCCAATAAAATTCCTTAACTTAATGGCATTGGGTTTAAACCTCCCCTGAATTTACAAGCGGTACAAGTAAAAACCGCTATTAAGCCAGAAAATTTTTGAATTTTTTGCTTCAGCATAAAACTCGGCGTTTTAGGGCTAATGTCTTGTGAACACCTTCTGAATGGGTAGACGAATATCCATCACTTCATCAACAACTTCTGTATCCCGTTGTGGGTCAAAAGTTTTAGCCACGGTTTTGGTTTTGGATTGTGAATAGACTTTGATTACCTGTACAGAAGGCATCACTAACCAACACGATTTAACACCTAACGCAAAATAGGCTTTAATCTTAAATAACAAATCACTAATTATTTGCTTTGGCGAAAGCACTTCGATGGCTAAATCCGGAATTTTAGTTACCCGTATCTCATCAAAACCAAGCTCATCATCCTCCTGATCAGGTGGCGGTTCAATATAAACACATACATCTGACACCAGTTCGTCTTTTGCTTTGAGCCCAAACTGGCTTAAGTCAATTGAGGATGCATCTAAGCTTAATTCAACAAAGGTTGTAAACCTCTCATCATTGTAGAGCAACCCGGTTATGTTGGTTTGTGCCCGGCTATGTTTCTTTGAAGGCATATCTATATTCTCCCCATCAAAAACATCATCTTCAAATTCATTAACGAAGCTCATGTTTTCACTCCTTATAGTCATCTAACATATATTGTACTTTTTGATGGTTTTCGAGCCTTGTGATAATTTTTACCAAAATTTTTCTTTGAATCCGTTTTTATATTATACCATAGAAAATTTTGAATTTTATGCAATTCATTTGCAAATCCCGATAGCATATTAATTATTAGCCGGTGCTAGGAGTTGTCATTGCGAGGGCAAAGGGAAAAACTGGCCCACTTCCCGCCTCTCGCAGGAGAGCCGCAATAATGGTTAATGTCCAACGTGAGTCAACCATATCATCAACGAGTAATACTGCCGACTGGAGCCCATCCCAAGGCTCAACGGCAAAAGCATTAACTAAATTGTGGGCTTGTTGATAACTGTTTTGCATGTTTTTTTGCGGGTGGGTGGGACGTATTTTGTGTACGATTGGCACAAAGGGCAATTTGAGAGCGGTGGCTAAACGTTGGGCAAAGTCCGGTACTAGGGTGGGATGGTTTAATGAGGGGACACACGTTACCCAACGCGGTGTCGGGTGCCAACGGTGTTGAATTAAGTCAACCGCTGCTGTTACTAAGGCATCGGCAAAATGTCCTTCTTGCTGTTTACCATTTTTAACTAATTCTCCCCAGCCAGCATCTCCCCATACACATAAAACCCGCCCTTGTTCGGCTCTTAATTGTGGCGCAATATTTCTACCCTTCCAACCTTGTTGTACTAAACCATCATTAGTGGGCCATTGTTTGCGTGGCTCAATCACTTGAAAACTTTGTTGTTTCAGAAATTGCACTGCGAGGCCGGCTGTTGATTCGGAAAAGGTTGTAGATATTAAAGGTTTTTGTAAACAGCAAGCACAGCGTCCACATGGTGTAGATTGAGGATCGTCCAATTCTCGCGCTAGAAATGCCATCAAACATTCCTTGGTATGCAAATATTCGCTCATACGTTGCTGTTCTTGATGACGTATTTTTTTCAATGCTTCGACTTTTTCCCAATCCACTTTATAGTTAATCGGGGTGGCAAACCACCGCCAACCTTGCTTACTTACCGGTGCTGGTGTTTCAGTTAGCAAAATTTTTAATACCTTATTTAGTTGCCCATGGCGCAAGTTTACTTGTTTTTCTAACTCGAATATGGTTAAACCATCGTCGGCTTGATTGAGGGCGGTGAGGACTTCATTAATATGGGCTTGGGGTGGAAAGGCGGTATTAATAAAATAATCAGTAATCTGTTGATCTTCTTCGCCACTTAATAAAATTCCATAAGCTTGGGATAAGGCGCGGCCGGCGCGGCCAACTTGTTGATAATAATGCACTACTGAGCCGGGACGTTGGTAATGAATCACAAAACCTAAATCGGGTTTATCAAATCCCATCCCTAACGCTGAGGTAGCAACTAATGCTTTTAACCGATTTTTAAGTAAAGCTTGTTCTAAATTTTCGCGTTCTTCTTTCAACTCGCCATGATAAGCTTGGGCATTAATGCCAACTGATTGCAAGAATTTCGTTATCCGTTCTGAATCTCGCACTGTAAGCGTATAAACAATTCCACTGCCGGGTAGCTGGGGTAAATGTTCTGCTAACCATGCCATCCGCGCCACCATAGTTGGCAGATGAATATTTTGTAATTGGAGACTAGTCCGGGTTAGAGGACCACGTAAAACTTTGATATTTTTACCTAATTGGGTTTGAATGTCAACGACGACACGATTATTTGCGGTAGCGGTGGTTGCTAAAACGGGAATGTTGGGTGGCAAGGCTTGTATTATACGTTTGATGCGCCGATAATCTGGCCGGAAATCATGCCCCCAATCAGAAATACAGTGTGCTTCATCAACGACAAATAAACCAATGCGATCCGCTACCGGCAATAACATATTTTCACGAAATTCATCATTGGCTAATCTTTCTGGGGAAATCAATAGTAGATCAATATTATTAAGCAGTAATTGCTCTCGTATATTTTGCCAATCTTTTTGGTTAGTAGAATTAACTGTAGTTGCCTTCACTTTAATACGTTGGGCGGCTTCAATCTGGTTACGCATTAAAGCTAATAGCGGTGATACCAATAAAGTAGGCCCGGCCCCTTGTTCTCGTAATAGACGGGTGACCAAAAAATACACCATACTTTTACCCCAACCGGTGCGCTGCACCACTAACAAACGGTCTCGCTTGACTGCTAGAGTTTCGATAGCCTCCCACTGTTCTGGGTGAAATTCTGCGATTGGATCATCAAGAGCCTGACGTAATAAGCTTAAAGTATTGTCTTTAGAAAGTGATGTTGTCATTTTGGTAAATGGTAAATTAAAATTTTGAACTATGATCTTTAAAACCTCTTCGAAATCCGATTTTTTTCAAAAATCGGATTTCTGGCTTTTTTTAAAACCTCTTCGAAATCCGATTTTTTTCAAAAATCGGATTTCTGGCTTTTTTAAAACCTCTTCGAAATCCGATTTTTTTCAAAAATCGGATTTCTGGCTTTTTTAAAACCTTAGGACTTACGCATTGACAGGTAACAAATTTTGTGATCCATTTTAAATACAAGGCATTATCAAATTTGGGATGAGCCGTTTCGGTCAATTTTGACAGATTTAGTCGTTGGTAAAATTTTTATAACACGATGATATTCATCATGAAAACAAAAAATAAAGTTTGTCAATGCGTAAGTCCTAACCTCTTCGAAATCCGATTTTTTTCAAAAATCGGATTTCTGGCTTTTTTTTTCTAAATCATAGTTCAAGAATTGTCTGAATCTGAGTCATCAAGAAATCATTAAATCATAGTTCAAGAGTTGATTAGTGAAATCAAAGTGCGTAACATTAGCAACTGTTGACTTCTACTATTTTGTAGAATTAGGCAAAACTCCAAAAATGTTAATCATTAATCCCCCTTCAAACTGTATTGAAGATGCTTTGAGCCGCCGTTATGGTTGCTTTATTTTATTGCTATAGTGAGGGAAAGTAAATATAATTAATCCATGTCTGACACACCTGAAATAGAAGAATTAATAAAAGAACTCCTTCCAAATGATTTACAAAAAGGTTGGATAGAAGAACTACTTTATTTAGTCATTCAAAAATATCCATCCTTAGATGTGTATGGTAGTAAGGAAAAATTAAAACGAGACATTAAACAGATCATAGAAAATGCTGTTACCCAAAAAGAACTCAACCCATGATTTTCGATGAAATAAAAATCCATAATTTGTTTTCCTATTATGGTGAACAAGTTTTTGAGCTACGCAAACCTTCAGAAAGCCGTAACATTGTTCTGATTTCGGGGCGCAACGGCTTTGGCAAAACCAGCTTTTTGAACAGCGTCAAATTATTATTTGGTGGTGTCACAGAATCCTTACGTCGTTCGGTACAGCGCGGGCGTATGCCTAATGAGCGTCAATATGTCTTCGGAACGGGCGAGGATTGGTTAGGTATGATGAATCGCCGGGCGTATGTTGAGGGGCAAAACGAGTGCGGGATTCAGATTAGTTGGCAAGAAGAATTAGGGAATGTGCAAGTTTCTCGGCGTTGGACAGTCAACGGTGAGAAGGTTCATAAGGAACTCAGTATAAAAGCCAGCTTTCTCCAAGAAAGGATCACTGATACTCATAAGGCACAAGACTTTCTTAATGAACGTTTGCCGCTTGATTACTTGCCATTTTTTTTCTTTGATGGTGAGAAAATACAAGAACTTGCTGAAGCTAATGCGCTGGTACAACAACAGCATATAGAGCGCTTACTCAATATCTCACCTATCAATACTTTGCGTGATTATTTGACTAAAGTGATCAGTGACTGGAAACGTGAGGCTTTAGATGAGACAACTCAAACCGAATTAGGCAAACTGGAAAATGAATTAGAATCATTGGAAATACAATATACCAGCAAACAACACCAGAGCCGTGATATTGGTTCTAACGTTGAGGAGTTAGAAAAACGGATTCAGCAACTTGAGCGGGTTATTGATAGAATGCAAGCTTTCCGTTATCAACGTGACGAAGTTATCTTGAAGCGAGAGCAACAACAGCTTGAAGAACAACGAACCCA
>Ga0233403_10000084_pt1 | contig 38648 bp, 32 predicted proteins | sample Na_oxic_1_MG_FD_179866 | JGI IMG/M metagenome (GOLD analysis project Ga0233403, IMG submission 179866) | Seawater microbial communities from Saanich Inlet, British Columbia, Canada - Na_oxic_1_MG | ecosystem: Environmental > Aquatic > Marine > Inlet | place: Canada: British Columbia | collected...
AAACTTGCGCAGGATTATCAACCGAAAGGGATTGCTTTTATTGCGATCAACGCGAATGATGTTGTCAACTATCCCGATGACTCTCCAGATAAGATGAAAGTCGTCGCGCAGCAATTGGGGTATTCTTTTCCTTATTTGTATGACGAAACCCAAGAAGTGGCTAAAGCTTATCAAGCGGCCTGTACACCCGATTTTTATGTTTTTGACAAAGACTTAAAATGCGTTTATCGGGGGCAGTTGGATGACGCGAGGCCTAGAAATGACGCGCCCGTAACGGGCAAAGATATCCGTGCCGCATTAGATGCGATATTGGCTGGACAACCGGTTAACCCGGAACAAATACCGAGTATCGGTTGCAATATTAAATGGAAATAGAAGGGGAAACATGAATCAGGCCGACGGCTGTCTACTTCCAGCACGTCTGAACGCCTGAACTCATAGAACTCATGAACTTGAATCAAAAGGCGAATTTATTATGAAATTACACTGGTTATTGTTTTTATTGGCCTGTTTACCGAATTGGCTTTATGCTGCCGAATCCCATGAGGAGTTGAATCAGTTTTTACAGAGTTTGCAAACGATGTACGCGCAATTCAACCAAAAAATTGATATGAATGGGCAAAGTGCCTCACCAAAGGTTATTTATATTGCCAGTTACTTTTAAGAATTTTTTATTTGATAACTGATGTTACGCACTGTGCTTCCAAAAATGTGTTATAATTTTAAACTTATGACTTGATACCGTTTTTGAGTCATGAAGTCCTTAATTATCAATAGGGTAATGCTAAATTGTCGTATCAATTCATGTGGCCGGAACTATAATTAATGTAAAGCTTTTAAACTTGAGATGCTTAAACTTAAACATCACACTAATCATTTTGCTTTAAAGTCTAAACTTTATCTCTAAAGCTTTACAAGCTAGTACCACACGTCGTTAATCTATCGGATAATAATTGGGCAGATGATAATTGTTAATTGTTAATTGTTAATAATTAATTATTAACAAACAATACGCCGTAACTGATTGTTTTTTATAAACATAATAATTGATATAATTTTGATATACCTTTATTTCTAATTATATACATTATAGTTTTATAATTATATTAGTTACATTACATTTAAATCGAATGACTAATCGGCGAGCGTAGGGTGCGGGGTACATAAGGCCGTCATAATTAACAATTAATAATTAACAATTAACAATTAACAATTAACAATTTGTTCTGAATAATCTGATTCATTTACGGCGCGTGGTACTAGTTTTGCTGAGTTGCAGAAGCCTTGTGCGTAACTTAATATAGTGATCCTATTTGAATCGTGGGATCAATCGGCTTGCAAGCCTTTAAATTCGTCATACCCATTCCACAACTCATTTAGGATGACTATATCAGTAAAACTCAAAACTCAAAACTGGCGTAAACAGTGACTGTTCATTTTTATAATTTTGTTCAAAAAATAGTTCAGAAGTTCATAATTTGATATGTTTTCCTGCCTTGGGCAATTTGGGCAACTAGACTGCGTTGGGCCATGGCACGATTTATCGCGGCCCTCTTCAGTTAGTTAATTAATTAATTGGCGAATTTCCTTATTATGTCTTGAGGGACTTGCAAAACTCCAACGTGCAACCATAAATCAACGACTTACAGGGTATCAACTTTTCGTGAGTTATTGTTTTATCGTTTCTGCTTAATATGTTTTGCAAGAGGCTCTTAATAAGAGAATATTCCCAAGGAAAGGAAAGTCCGTTTCAAGAACCTATGCTCAATTTTTCAAGGGATAAATTTGTGGCTTTCCAACATGATTTAGAACTTGAACTCCACAATAAAATCACGAGAGTTTAGGAAGTTTATATGTTAGCCGGTATTGGAATTATGCTTGCGACCTATGTTGGAGCAAGAATTTTTAAAGAATCTCGTTCAAAAGCAAAAAAGAAAATAGAACAAACCAATTTAGAACAACCCAAAAAATCGACTACCGTTGTTTATCAAAAAGAACGAGAAATAAGTGAAGATGAAAAACAAGCTAATCACTACTTGAAAGCAGGTGGAATTTCATTGGTATTATCTTTATTTACAAATAGTTCTCCAATTATCATCTTATCTTGTTGTTCTCTATTGGGATATAGTTCTATCCCTAATTTGATTAAAGTTGAGGAGTCTATTAGAAATAAGAAAATTGGAAATGATATACTTAAAGCCTTAGTCACTATAGTTTGTGTTTTTGAAGGTTATTATTTTTTTGCAGCAATTGATTCCTGTTTTTATCTTATTAGTAGTAAATTAGTCGCAAAAACTCGGGATAATTCTAAAAAAATGCTAACCGAAGTTTGGGGACAACCGCCAGAAAAGGTATGGATTTTACGAGAAGGTGTGGAATATGAAATTCCATTGAAAGCGGTTTGTAAAGGAGATATTGTGATCACCAGTACCGGCGAGGTGATTGCCATTGATGGTACTGTTGTTAATGGTGCAGCTATGGTTGACCAACATGCATTGACTGGAGAATCTGCACCCGCAGAAAAAGAACCGGGTAGTCCTGTTTTTGCTGGTACCATAGTAATAAGTGGCCGTATTGAAGTGCAAGTCAAAAATACTGGGGATGATACGACAGCCTCCAAACTTGGAAAAATGTTGGAACAAACATCTGATTTTAAAACTCAATTGCGTTTAAAAGGTGATGAATGGGCAGACAGTGCAGCTATTCCTTTGTTATATATCGGCGGAGCGGCATTGCCTTTTGTAGGACTATCTCCAGCAACGGCTATCATTAGTTGTAGTCCCGGTAATCGTCTTAGATTGTTTACTTCTCTTGAAGCATTGAATCATCTTAATATGGCATTCCACACGGGTATTTTGGTCAAAGATGGACGTTCATTGGAAGAATTAAATAAAATAGATACCATCCTATTTGATAAAACGGGCACATTAACAGAAGAACAACCTGAAGTCGGAGAGATTATCACTTTTCACGATGGATATAGTCAAAATGATATTTTGCGTTATGCAGCAGCAGCTGAACAGAAGGTAGCCCATCCAATTTCTAAAGCCATTCTCATCAAAGCACAAGAATTGCAGATAACTCTACCTAAGATAGAAAATTCTAAATACGAACTTGGGCAGGGTCTGAAAGTCTCTATAGAGAATGAGGTGATTTTTGTGGGTAGTTCCCGTTTTATGGAAATGCAGGATATTTCTATTTCAAGCGAAATACAAGATAAAATGACACAAATCCATCAGAAGGGATATTCGGCTATCATGGTGGCTTTAGAAGATCAAATTCTTGGGTTAATTGAGATTAAAACCAAGATTCGTGCTGGTGTGAAAGATATTGTGCCTCACTTACAAAGCTTTGGCATAAAACATATTGCAATTGTTTCAGGTGACCATCAGCAACCTACCGAATATTTAGCTAAAACATTAGGAATAAAAGAGTGTTTTTTCAATGTATTGCCTCAAGATAAAGCCAAAATTGTAGAACAGCTACAAAAAGAAGGGAGAAAAGTTTGTTTTGTAGGAGATGGAATCAACGATGCTATAGCCATGAAAAAAGCCAATGTCTCTATTTCATTACATGGTGCAACAGCAATAGCTACAGATGTCGCCCAAGTGGTTCTCATGGATGGCACTCTTACTCATTTACCCGAGTTATTGGCTATTTCAGAAAAGTTGATATCTGAACAGAAAAAAACCCTTACCGTACTAGCAAGCGCTAGTGGAATGGTTTTCTTAGGTGCTTTTTTATTCAATTGGGGAGTGGTTAGTTCAATCGTCACGACAAATGCTACCATCATAATTGAATTATATCGAGCTAGACGTTCAATCAAGCAAATAAAATAAATAATCATTTGGTAAGGAAGGATCAATGATTAGGATTACTCAATCAAGAATCTAAGAGGGTATTTTATTATCATCAACATAGAACGAATAATTCAATGGACAATTTTGTCCCACTTTTTAGGAACCGATAGATAAAAATGTTAGAGAGTAAGTTACAGCCATATAGTCACTTCAAAGATGAGCGAGGCTCATTTCTCGGTTTAGTGAACGAAGAAAACTGGAAAGAAGTTAACTTTGTCAAAACCGAAAAAGAGGCTCACCGAGGCGGTCATTTTCACAAGTTCACCCATGAAATCATTTTTCTTCTTCATGGTAAAATGCAGGTTAAATTAACAAACATCGCTCATTTGGAAGAAGTCGTCGAATTCACCTTAGAAGAAGGCGAAGGAGTCAAAATCTCTCCCAATATTTTGCATGATTTGTTCTATTTGGAAGAGAGTGAGCACATCGCATTGTTGGATAGACCTTTTGATCCGAAGAATCCTGATTTACACACTCTCTAAGATTGACACCCCCTCTTAAATAGTCTAGGTATGTATCATATCAAGTTGAATGAATTGCAAGTATTCAAGCAAAAATGTATTGAGGCATTAACTCAATTATCGGGTTATGATAACCTCATCCATGCGCTTAAAAAGGATGATGACTTTTTTGAAGTGGTGGCTGGGCATTCAAACTCTATTTCAGATATTGAAGTTGTGAAAGGATTCGCACCACAAAATCTCTTTGGTCCACCCATTGATATTACTTTTGACAGTTATCTGGAAAACATCATCAAACCGCTGTTATCCACAGACAGTCCCTATGATGACCGAAAACTGAGACTGGACAAAGTCGAACTGCTCAAAGGCACTCATGAAAACCCAGAAAAGCTATTACTCCACTTGGGCCCAACGATTTACCAGCATTATCGTCAAGATATCGAGAGAATGCCAGTCGATGCTTTAAAACGCATGTTAAAGGGCATTGAACACGATGGTAATCCTTACGCTTACTTTACCAAAACAGTGGGTGTGACAGCAGTGGCTTTAAGTCAACAAGGCCATGTCTTTTTAGGCGAACGATCAGCGCACATTGATTATCCTGGATATATACATGTTGCTGGTGGTTTAGCCACTTTTTGCGATGATATACAGCAAGTGAATTTATATCATGATACTCAAAGAGAACTGGAAGAAGAAATAGAACTGGTTTTTGGTGAACATTATTCTACTGTCAATTTGATCGGTATCGCCGGAAATCCTTTGACCAGTGAAATGGATGCTGTGTTTATCATAGAAACCCATTTGGATGACGACTTTTTTTATCAATGCAAACTCACTGAACATCAACGATTAGTGCGTATTAGTCATAAAAAAGAGGCCCAGAATCTTCTTTTTAACGGTATGCTGCCCAATGAGACACAACCAAAATCGCTTATTTTTTCAACCGCTTTTGCATTAAACTATTTAATGCATTATCACTTTTAATAATCAGTAGTTTGAAAACTAAATAAAAGCAAAATAAATTTTGCACTCTAAGCATGCCGCAAAATAACAGGAAAGAAAAGCGGGCTGCAAAATAACAGGAAAGAAAAACGGGCTGCAAAATAACAGGAACGAAAAGCGGGCTGCAAAATAAATTTGGAACGAAAAGCGGGCAGCAAAATAACAGGAAAGAAAAACGGGCCGCAAAATACTTTTCGCTCTACTGATAATATTATAGTTTGTCAGATAAATCTGTTGCCCTTTCCAATAGTGGATATCAAAGCATGGATAACTGATAACTAATCACTGATAACTGATAACTGAAACAATGAAAGTCAATCAATTTGCGCCCTGGGTTGGGACTGAAGAATATCTAGCCATAGCTGATTGCTTTGAAAGCAATTGGATTACTGAAGGCCCAAAGTCAAAAGCATTTTCAGCAAAATTGCTGGAACTAATCGGGGCTAAATATGGAGTCTTTGCACCGAATGGCACGCTGGCCCTTTATTTGGGATTGAGAGCAATGGATATTGGGCCCGGTGATGAAGTCATTGTGCCTGATTTTACCTTTATTGCGTCTGCAACCTCAGTACACATGACAGGCGCGACACCAGTTTTCGTAGAAGTCAACCGAGACAATTTTCAAATTGAGTTGAGTCATGCTGATCATCTTGTCAATGAAAAAACCAAAGCCATCATGCCCGTTCATATTTATGGCACCATTGCCGATATGGACTCTGTTGTTCAATTTGCTCAAAAACACAACTTACTGGTGATTGAAGATGCCGCAGCAGCATTAGGGGTTCATTACAAAGGCCAACATGCCGCAACGTTTGGTGATATTGGTACATTTTCTTTCTTTGCAGACAAGACAATCACCACGGGAGAAGGTGGTTTTGTCGTCACCAGTAATGAAGAAATGCACCACAAACTCTTATTGTTAAGGAATCAAGGGCGCGTTGATAGGGGTTCTTTTATTCATCCAGAAGTGGGGTACAATTTTCGGATGACGGATATTCAAGCGGCTATTGGGCAGGTTCAGTTGGCGAAGTTGCCTCAAATTATTGCGAGAAAGGAGGAGATAAAACAATACTATTTGCAACGACTTGGACAAATAGAAGAAATTTCTTTTCTAACCCCCGCTCAAGGTGCTGAATGGGTGCCTTTCAGAGTCGCCATTTTGGCAGACAATGCTCAAGCTATTCGAGATTTTATGAAGGATAAAGGTGTTGAACCGAGAACACTTTTTTATCCGCTCCATAAACAACCCTGTTTTTCCTATTTGAAGGAGACAAATCCTCAGAATATGAGAAGCGAGAATTTTCCTAATTCAATTTACGCTTATGAAAACGGCATTAGTTTACCCTCCTTTCCTGCACTGACAGAAGAACAAATCGCCTATGTTTGTTCCATAATAGAAGCGTATTATGGGAAATAAATTAATTCTATAAAGGATGATCGGTGCGGGCGAACACGCAAGGGCAGCCCTTGCGTGTTCGCCCTTTCAAATAATGGAAAACCCCCATTATTTCTGGTATCCCCTTTCATCCGTTACAATCCGTTCAAAAACACACAGATTGACTCAGATACTTATTCTCTGTGGTACTCTGTGCTACTCTGTGTTCGCCGTAAAAAAGTGTCGGACCAAACTGATAGATGCTAAGGTAAAGCTTTTTTATTGTAACTAATAAGTATTTATTTTTAAAAGGAAAATTAAACATTGGCTTCATTTGAATATGATCTTTGTATTATTGGTACTGGACATGTCGGATTACCCTTAGGATTATCTTTTATCGAAGCGGGTTTGACAGCAGTCGGTATAGATAGAGATGCCCCTCTACGTGAAACCATTAACAGTGGTAAGATGCCTTTTTATGAGCCGGGTTATGATGCACTCATTGCCACTCAAAAATTCCAAGTTTATGATAATTTTGATATCATAAAAAAAGTGCAAAATATTATTATCACTGTGGGTACCCCCTTAAATAATCATATAGAAACTGATCTGAGGCAGATTCAACAAGTCTTAGAAAGTTTATCTAATCAGTTGACAGCTGGTCAATTTATTTGCCTTCGTAGTACCGTCGCACCAAAAACCACCCGTTTTGTACGCCGTTGGATTAAACATCATGCTTCCCTAAAAGTGGGGAAAGATATTATGTTAGCTTTTTGTCCAGAACGTCTCGTAGAAGGGAATGCCTATCAAGAACTACGCAGCTTACCGCAAATCATTGGCACAGAAGACAAAAAAAGTCGAAAAATGGCAAAATCGCTATTTGAAGTCTTAACTTCCGAATTATTGTTTACCAACTATATTACCGCTGAACTGGTTAAGTTATCGAACAATATCACGCGTTATGTTCATTTTGCGCTATCTAACCAATTAGCCTTGGTGGCCGATGATTTAGGGGCAGATATTTACGAAATTATTGAATTGGCTAACTATAACTATCCTCGCAATCATATCACTCAACCAGGATTGACTGGCGGCACTTGTTTGCGTAAAGATTTTGGCATGATCAATGAAAAAGTGCCTTATTCAGATATGTTTCTGTCGGCATGGAAAATTCATGAATATATGCCCAATTTTCTAGTCCAGCATTTTTTGAAGCGAACCAAAATTCGTAATAAGGTTGTGGCCGTACTTGGCTATACTTTCAAAGCGGATACGGATGATATGCGTGATAGTTTAACCCCAAAACTCTATCGTTATATTCTGCGGGAATTACCCCTTGAAGTGCGTATCAGTGATCATTATTTACCTAATCCCATCAAAGATGAGCATAATGGTGAATTACGCAATTGGCCTATAGAAAAGGCCCTTGTAAATGTTGACTGTATCTTTGTGGCGATCAATCATACTGGTTATCGTGAAGCCTTATATCCACTTGCCAAGAAAAGTCCAAATACTTGGATTGTTGATATTTGGAATGTCAGTCAGATTAACAAAATTTTTTATCAAGCATCTGCTTTGAAGGCCTTATCATGAAAGTATTAGTTACCGGAGGAAGTGGTTTTATTGGTGCCGCATTGTGTCATAAATTGGTGTCAAGCGGATATGATGTGCGTGTACTGGATGATAATTCACGGGGCAGTTTGACACGACTGGCTGACATACAAGATCAGATCGAATTTGTATCAGGGGATGTCCGCGACGCGAAAACGGTACAGACTGCCACTGAAGGTTGTCAAATGGTTTGGCATCTGGCTTACATTAACGGCACGCGGTTTTTTTATGAACGGCCTGATGAGGTATTAGAAGTTGGAATCAAAGGGGCCATTAATACGATAGAAGCCGCTATCGCGGCTAAAGTCAATCGCTATATTTTAGCCAGTACCAGCGAAGTGTATAACACGCCCTCTGAAATCCCAACGCCAGAATCAGAACGGATCATGATCCCAGATATGACGAACCCCCGTTTTAGTTATGGCGGTGGCAAAATTGCCAGTGAATTATTAACCCTACATTATGGTGGGAAACGCGGACTTGAGACAGTGATTTTTCGTCCACATAATATTTATGGTGCGAATATGGGTTTTGAGCATGTGATTCCAGAACTGGTTGCTAAAATTGTTAAGCTATCTGATAATCTCACTAAAAAATCTATTGATCTCCCAATACAAGGTAGCGGCGAAGAAACGCGCGCCTTTTGTTATATTGATGACGCAGTACGTGGCATTTTATTATGTGGTGAAAAAGGAAAAGCGGGAGAAATCTATCATCTTGGTACTCAAAAAGAAACCAGTATACGTGAACTGATTGAGCAATTAGGCCAGATTCTTGACATCAACATCAACATTATTCCAGGTAGTTTACGTCCAGGTGGAACAACACGGCGTTGTCCCAATATTAGCAAGCTTTCCCAATTAGGTTATCAACCACAAATTGATTTAAAGGCAGGGCTGACTCATAGCGTTAAGTGGTATGTTCAGAATTTGACTTGAATTTCGATGAACCGTAGGGTGGGTAAGCGGGCGACGATAAACTCAAGAATAACCCATAAACTCACCGCCCGCTTGCCCACCATTAGTACTCAATCAGTGGGTATCCATTTTCAGAGGAAACGGCATGATTGGAGTGCAAAAAAAATTCAACACAGAGATCACAGAGGGCCACAGAGGGCCACAGAGAATAAGTCATTCATGCCAAAACTTTGGCGTAAATTTGATTTTTAATGGCCTATTGTGATACAAAATGCATTGTAAATGTATGTGTTTTTTACCCAGAATTTTAAAAACTATGGTATAGATAATAATATACAATACGGTACTTTATTAAATGGGGAAACGCTATAATCTAATGAAAATTGATTTTTCAAAAATCGTTACTATACCTAAAGACTTTTATTGGTTAAATGAACCGACGTATCGTCTGGCTCAAGGTTTAATGATTACGACAAAACCAGAGACAGACTTCTGGCAACGTACTCATTATGGATTTCAACGAGATGATGGGCATTGTCTTTTAACCCATATAGACGGTGACTTCACGATAGAAACCCATACCCAATTTAATCCCGTTTCTCAATATGATCAATGTGGGCTTATGATTAGACTCGATAGAGAAAATTGGATAAAATGCTCAGTTGAATATGAAGATGCAATGCACAGTCGTTTAGGTTCAGTTGTTACCAATGAAGGCTTTTCAGATTGGGCAACCCAAGATATGCCTTCCTCTACCAAGGCAATGTATTATTTGATAGAGAGAAAAGGCAATGATTTTTTGATTAGATATGCATTAAATCATCATGAATGGCATCAAATGCGGATTGCTCATTTACGTCGATGTCAAAAAACGCTTAAAATTGGCATTTATGCTTGCTGTCCAGTTGGCAAAGGATTTGACTGTCAATTTAATGATATTAAGATTACTCAAAAAACATAAGGCTTGTCTGAAATGTGATTTTAAAACTAAGATTCTGCCTATTTTCCCTAATGAAAATTCATTGTAGACAGAAAAATATTTAGAGGTATAAAGGAAGTTTAATGGCTTATAAGAATGAATGGTGGAAAACCGGTGTTATTTATCAAGTTTATCCGCGTAGCTTTCAGGATTCCAATGGTGATGGCATTGGCGACTTGCCCGGTATTATGCAACGGCTGGACTATTTGCAGTGGTTGGGGGTAGATGCGATTTGGGTGTCGCCCTGTTTCCCTTCACCGATGGTTGATTTTGGCTATGATATCAGCGATCATACCGACATTGATCCCATTTTTGGCACGCTGGCCGATATGGATGCCCTGATTGAAGCTGTTCATGCGCGTGGCATAAAGATTATTTTGGATTATGTGCCTGCCCATACTTCTGATCAACATCCTTGGTTTATTGAGTCGCGTGCGTCGCGTGATAATCCAAAGCGCGATTGGTACGTTTGGCGTGATCCTGCCCCTGATGGGGGCCCGCCCAACAATTGGCTCTGTCGTTTTGATGGAGAAACCGTTTGGGAATGGGATGAAAAAACAGGGCAGTATTATATGCACTATTTTTTCAAGGCTCAACCCGATCTCAATTGGCATAATCCTGAGCTACGGGCTACCATGCTAAATATACTCCGCTTCTGGTTTGATCGCGGGATTGATGGCCTGCGTGTCGATGCCTGTTATCGTGCTATAAAAGATCCTCTTTTTCGTGATAATCCGCCTAATCATGATTGGCACGATGGTATGGATCCATCTCTGAAAATGATTGAAAAATATACAAAGAACTTGCCTGCAGTTCATCAGTTTAATCGCTGGGTACGTGCAGTGGCTGATGAATATGACGAGCGCATGTTGATCGGTGAACTCTACTTATCGACAGAACAAGTCGTTACACATTATGGGCAGAACGATGAGTTTCATTTACCCTTAAATTCTGGTATATTTTCTACCCCCTTGGTATGCGGAAGCCATGCATGGGCTTGTCGATCACTATGAAAGCTCACTACCAGAAGGGGCTTGGCCTAACTGGGTGATAGGTAACCATGACAAACATCGCTTTGCAACTCACGTAGGCAAGGCCCAAGCACGAGTGGGCATGATGCTCTTACTCACCTTACGGGGCACACCAACCCTCTATTATGGTGATGAAATTGGCATGGCGGATGTCGAAATACCGCTAGATGAAATCCAAGACCCTTGGGAAAAATCTGCTCCAAACTTAGGTTTAGGGCGTGATCCAGAACGTACACCCATGCAATGGGATAGCAGCCCCAATGCAAGCTTTTGTCAGGCAGAGGTTTCGCCTTGGATGCGCCTTTCCGATGACTACAAGCAAGTGAATGTCGCCAGTTCGCGCGATAAACCATATTCCATGCTCTCCCTCACGCAGGCGATCATCCAGCTCCGTCGCGCCACAGCGGCCTTGAGTATAGGAGACTATTATTCTCTCTATGCGCCAGAAGGCATTTTTGCTTATCGACGTTTGCAAGATGATGAACATATCATTATCGCACTCAATTTTACCCCGTATCCCAAAACCTGGATATTGCCTGTGGAAATGAGAGGAGTCTCTACGATACTGCTTTCGACGCTGTTGGATCGACAAGGCGAAAAACTCGGCGAATCGCTTGACTTGCGGGGTGATGAAGGGGTGATTTTAGGGCGATGTTCGTAATTAAAGTGTCATTATAGCGTTTTCTTTTTGGGTGAAATACATGATTTGTGCCCTTGTGGTTGCCCTCTTTTGTATTGGAACGAAAATCGGGCTGCAAAATGACAGGAACGAAAGTCGGGCAGCAAAATCACCGCTGAATATTGTTTAACTTAACTTCTGTCTCTACTCAACAACTCTCAAAACAATGACAATGCGTGTTTTACATCTAATTGATTCGCTAACGCCAGGCGGGGCACAGACGATTGCACTTGAACCCTTTGATGTTCAGTTGAGTAATGCTAATATTTTCTTATACGCTTTGAGGCAGAATCCGCCACATTTTGAGTTTAGACATCCAAATATTTTTATTGATTCGACTTACAATAAGCATTCTGTGAAGCCATTAAGAAAGATAGTTGCTTTCATCAAGGCACATGAAATCGACATCTTGCATTGCCATTTAGTCCGTTCCCAATTCAGGGCTTGGTTTATTAAAAAAATTTGGTGTCCCAACCTAAAACTCGTTTTTCACGAACATGGTCCAATATTTGGTACCGATTGTTCTTCATGGTTTCATTGGCGCATGATCACACTTTTTAAACTGTCTAGGGCCGAAGTGGATCGTTACGTTGCAGTTTCCAGTGCAACCAAAGCATTGTTGATCAAAAAGTGTGGTATTGATTCCAATAAAATTGATATTGTTCATAATTTTACAAACCTGAACAAATTTCATCCTAATGTGGCAGTTTCAAAAAAGTTATTGAATCAGTTTCAAGGGCGAGGGTTCAAGATTGGCTTTGTCGGCCGTTTTGATGAAGTAAAAGGGTGTCAATTTTTAATTATGGCATTGAGTCAGTTGGCATTTGAAGCCCATCTCATATTTGTTGGCGACGGGGAAACCAGAAAGCAGCTTAATGAGTTGACGATTGAACTTGGGCTGCAAGAAAAAGTGACTTTTCTAGGTTTTGTCAATTCTCCTGAAAAAGTTTACCGATTATTTGATGTGCTTGTACTGCCCTCTATTTCAGAAGCGTTTGGCAATGTGATTATAGAGGCTCAAGCTTGTGGTGTTCCCGTTATTGCTTCAAATCTTTCAGGCCCTGCTGAAATCATTACGCACGGAGAAAATGGTTTACTGTTTACCCCAGGGAATGCTTCTGCGTTAGCGCAGTCAATTGATATGATTTATCGCAATCCTCAATTGAGGGCATCTATTGTTAAAAAGGGATTAGAGAAAATTAATCAATACAGTTTGGAAGAATATATTAACAAGATCAATCTGATATATGATAAGTTAAAATGAGCTTTGAACAACTTTTGATTGAAATCCTAAACCCTAACTACAAGGATTGTATATAATAAGGGATTGAATTGTGCCAGAATTGAAATCCCTAATCCGGATTAAAGCCGTAATTATTGACGAGGATTAGCTTGGTACCTAGACTAAACAAACCAACTAATCCTTTCTTATATATAATCCCTGTCGTTAATGTTTTGAAAGGAGTTTTATTGATGCTAGAAAAAAAGGTATTAGGAAAAACCAGTTTAGAATTGACTCAATTTGGCCTAGGCGCGACGGGGATCGCGGGTATGTACACTGAGGTACCTCGACTGCAAGCTATGGAAGCCCTTGAAATGGCTTGGACAAAAGGCGTTCGCTATTTTGATGTCGCACCGTTTTATGGATTTGGACTGGGCGAACGGAGGATGGGCGATTTTTTACGTGATCAACCCAGAGACAGATTCGTGATTTCGACCAAAGTAGGCAGACTACTTCGACCTTGCAATCCACCCCCTATAACGGAGCGTTTTTATCGCACGACAATGCCATTTGATCTCGAATTTGACTATAGTTACGATGGCGCTATGCGATCTGTAGAAGATAGCTTACAACGATTGGGCCTCAATAGAATTGATATTGCGCTAATCCATGACATTGATACGTTGGCACATGGCAAAACAGCGCAGCCCATTGCTTTTCAGCAAGCCATGAAAGGCGCTTACAAAGCATTAGAGCAGCTCCGAAGCGAAGGGGTTATTTCAGCGATTGGTTTGGGAGTGAACGAATGGGAAGTTTGTTCAGACGCTTTAGATCATGGAGACTTTGATTGCTTTTTACTCGCAGGGCGTTTTACTTTATTAGAACAAATACCCTTGCATACCCTGTTGCCTAAATGTCTGGAACGTTCGGTTTCGCTCATTATTGGCGGGGTTTTCAACACGGGTTTACTGGCGAATCCCTTTGCGGAAAACGTGATGTATGATTACGGCCCAGCCTTGGCGGATAAAATCGCCAAAGCCAAGGAAATCGCTACGGTTTGTAAAAGCTTTGAAATTCCCCTTGGTGCGGCAGCCTTGCAATACCCCCTGCGACATCCAGCCGTTGCAACTGTTATTTCCGGTGCCCGATCAGGCAAAGAAGTCTCGGAAATAATTCAGTGGATGGACATGGAGATTCCAGCAGGACTTTGGGATAAACTGACGGAACTCAATTTAACGGCTTAAATAAGAAATAAAACACTTATAACATGAAAACAGCAACGCCTGTCACCATCTACTACCAAGTACTCACAGAAGTATCTGAAGTTGCAACGATTTCGTCAGAGTGGACTGCGCTTTTGATGCATTCAACATGTAATCGCGCCTTCAGTTCGCCTGAGTGGTTTCTTGCGGCCTGTAAGGTGACACCGTCCATATCACCTTATGTTATTGTGGCACGACGCGACACGAGTATTGTAGGCATTCTGCCGCTTGCAGTGAAAAGTAATGGTGAAGACGCCCTATTTCCAACTCCTTTAAGTGATTACAATGATATCATTGTTTCCTATAATGATATCTTTGTTGCTGCCGAGTTATTGGATTATGCGATATCAAATCCTAGAGGTTATCACAAAATAGTACTCGAAGGTATCCGAAAAGAGTCTAACTGTGCGCGTGCGGTGAAATTGTTGGCACCCGACTACAATCTTGAGCAAGCTCTCCACAAAGAGAGTTGCCCTTACCTTCTTCTTCCTACCACCTATGATGAATATTTAACAACCAGAAGTGCTAATTTTAGAGGAAGTTTAAAGCGAAAACAAAAGCGGGCTAGAGAAAATAATATTATTATCAGTCAATTAGAGCCAAACCATTTTCCTGCCCATCAAATAGCAGAAAATTTCCTATTTTTGCACCTCAGTCGTATGGGTTCTCGTAGTTGTTTCAACGTGCTAGATCATCAAGCCTTTGTAAAGGAAGTCTTTCCCGCACTGTTTATGGCAAAAAAAATGCACGTATTGACATTACTTGTCAAGGAAAAAATACTTGGCATTCACCTTTGCATGATGGGAGATAATAGTCTTTGTTTTTGGAATGGCGGATTTGCTCAAGAAGTTGAATGCTATGCGCCTGGAAAACTACTGATGGATGCTGCAATCAAATCGGCTTATGCGATGGGATTAGAGGAATATGATCTACTGCATGGTACTGAGTCCTATAAAATAAAGTGGGCTAATACTCTTCGCTATATTGGTAAAATAGAATTAACTTGTACATATACTTAGCGCGGAAACAAACTGAACTTTTTTTTAATGAGTGATCCACCATTTCACGCGCTTTGTACAGCGAAGCTAAACTTTAGCGTGAAATACATTTAATATGGTGGGCAACAAAAACCCGTTACCCACCCTACATAAAAGTGGGAAAGCTTCAATATGATAATAAAAATAGGCATTTTAATAAAAGATTTTGAAAAACTCGACAATTGGGAACGTCGTATTATTGAGGAAATTAAAAACAATTCCTCTTTAGAACTGTCCCTTTTAATAAAAGAGGGTCGCACGCATGTAACCGCGCCTCAAGATAAAAATGTTATTGGCAGATTTCTATTTGAAACACAGAAAAAAATTGAAGCTAAAGTCTATAAACGCCAGTGCTTTACTGTGAATAAGGATGAAATAGTCCCGTTCTTAAATGGAATTGAATGTATCAAGTTGTCTCCAAAACGTCAGGGTTGCTTAGATATATTTAGCCAAGAAGATGCTAAAATCGTTAAAGCCTATCATCTTGATATCATACTTCAACATGAGTTTACTCTCATTCGGGGTGACATTTTAAATGCTGCCAAATATGGAATATGGCGTTTTCATCACACCGACACTTCAATTATTCGGGGTGTGCCTGCCGGATTTTGGGAAATCATTCTAAAGCAACCTGTAATAGGTGTCACATTACAGAAATTGACTTCAGAGATGGATAGTGTATTGGTGATTGATAAGGGGTTTTATAATTGTTATTGGTCGTACAACAAAAACAATATCAATATTTTGGAAGGCTCGGTTGATATCTTGTTTAAAAATATACGATTGCTGCAACAAAATAGACTGAAACTAGAAAAATCTACCGTTTATTACAATCGCTTGTACTCGACTCCAAGTCTCTATTTTGCTGTCAAGTATCTCTTTAAGTTTTACCCTCATTTTATTGCTAAACAGGTTAGAAAAGTTTTGCAGACGATTTTTGGAATCAGGTATGAATGCTGGACTTTATTTATTGGAAAAGGTCATATTCTTGAGTCAGCTTTATTTAGGCTAAAACCGCTTAAACTACCAAAGCATGAATTTTGGGCTGACCCTTTTTTGTTTAAATATGAAGACGAGTACTACGTCTTTTTTGAAAAGTACTCTTATCAGACGGAGAAAGGGAAGATATCATGTGGGAAGGTGGTAAATAATCAAGTCATCGACGTAGTCGATGTATTGGATTTAGACTATCATTTATCCTATCCATTCATTTTTTCAGAAGATAATGATATCTATATGATTCCTGAAACCAGCCAAAATAAACGCGTTGAAGTTTATAGATGTGTTGACTTTCCGAAAAAATGGGAACGGTATGCTACCGCATTTGAGGGAGAAGCCATATCAGACACCACCTATTACAAAGATGAACTGAGTCAAAGGTGGTTATTTTTAAACAAAGGATTTCAAGACGACTGCACTAATCTATTTATTTATAAAATAGATTCACTTAAAATGGACAATATCCAAAGCCACGCTTGTAATCCGGTTATCATAGATTCAAGAGTGGCCAGAAATGCGGGCCAACTCTTTGAATATGAAGATAAAATCATACGGCCGTCTCAAAATAATTCAAATGGTATTTACGGGTATGGCTTAAATCTCAATGTCATTAAAAAACTGACGCTTGATGAATACATTGAAGAAAAGCTAGTTACAGTTGAGCCCTATTTCCACAAAGGATTGATGGGTACTCATCATCTTCATCAACTTGATGATATTTTTGTGATAGACGGTGCTTATGGATGGAAATAACGAACAATAATTAATCTAACTTGGATGTCTCACGAAATTCAAACCTGACAGGTTTTAAAAACCTGTCAGGTTTGGCACTTTGATAATTATGATAAAATCAATCACTAAACCTAATTTTTTTATTATTGGGGCTGCCAAATCGGGTACGAGTTTATTGTATGAGACTTTAATAAACCATCCTGAAATTTTCTTAAGCCCAGATAAAGAACCTTCGTTTTTTTGCAATCATCTTGATAAGCATATCAATAGCACTGCAAAATACTTTGACTTATATGAAGAAGTGAAGGATGAGCCAATAGTTGGGGAGGCTTCCCACATTTATCTGACTGATCCCAGTTCCCCACGCATACTCAAAGGACTTTTTCCGGATGCCAAATTTTTGGTCACCTTAAGAAATCCGGCAGATAAAGCCTATTCACAGTATGTACATTTAAGACGAGACGGTTTTGAATGCTACAATACTTTTGAAAAAGCACTACAGGCCGAAAATAAGCGATTGCATTCCGAGCAATTTAAAAAGAAGAAGCAGTATTATTACAACTATCTCTACTTTCATTCTGGATTATTCGGGCAACAATTGCAACGGTATTTTTCCCTATTTGATCGGGCGCAATTTCATATCATTACGCTCGATCACTTAAAAAATCATTTTGAAGAAACCATAGAAAACATACTCGTTTTCTTGGAAGTCGAGTCGAATATCACCTTGAAAACAGGAGATAGGAATAAAGGATATGATGTTCGTTTTTTGCCCCTTCAAAGATTACAGCGCAGCTTACCTAGTCAATACAGAAAGTATCTTGATCCCCTAGCTGCGTTGAATAAAACCAAAACTTGGCCGATAAATAAAACAACTCGGGCTGAACTGATGAAGCGATACGAAACGGATTTAGGCATGCTATATGAGTTAACCCATATCGACCTGACAAAATAAGAGTACTCCATGATAGCAACACTCATTATTACAACCGGAATTCTGTACGGTATAACCAAAATTGGCCAAAACAATAAAAACAGAAGGAAATCGGCCCAAGCTAAAAACAAGAATGTGCTGGAAATCATCCAAACATTCAAAAAAAATAGCCGCGCTGTATTTTCAAAGGAACGTCGTCAACAAATGGAACAATTGGCTGGAGGGCGATACGAGGTTAAAAGTGCAGCCGAAAAAAGGGTTGATCGTGCCCTCATGTTGTCAAGCATAAACGTTGGTATTGCAGGGATGAGCTTTTTTTATCCACCCTTGATTTGGCTTACTGTACCTAGCATGATCTATGGCATGATCCCCATGTATGAATGGACTTTCCGAACCTTAGTTAAAGAAAAGCGTCTGTCCGTATATGTGCTTGATAGTGTAATGATAGCAGGAGCATTCATGGGACGCTACTTTGCCATTTTGGCATTAACCGGTTGGCTAGAAGTCATCATATTTAAAATCAGATACCTCAATGAACAAGCGGCCAAACAAAATATCGGGAATCTGTTTGGGGAACTGCCCCATTCTGTCTGGGTGCTCATGGATAATCAGCTTGAGATTGAGATGCCATTTGACGAATTACAAGTCGGCGATACCGTTGTTGTCAATGCGGGTCAAACCATTCCCATTGATGGGATCATCAAAAGTGGCTTTGCTTCTGTTGATCAGCATAAACTGACTGGAGAGTCGCAACCCATTGAATGTGGAGAGGGTGATGCCGTATTGGCTTCAACGACTGTTCTGGCCGGGAAACTCTATATCGAAGTCGAGAAAACGGGACAAGAAACGGTAGCGATGCAAATCGGGCAAATTCTCAATCACACGGCAGACTATAAAGACTCTATACTGTCGCGAGCGGAACGCATCGCTGATCGAGCGGTACCCATAACAGCCGGATTGTTCCTCGTTACGCTGCCGGTGTTGGGCTTGAATAGTGGGTTGGCGGTTCTGTCAAACAAATTTGGTAATAAAATGAAAGAGTTTGGTCCGGTAAGCATGATCATTTCTCTTAACCTGGCTTGCGAACAAGGCATTCTGATCAAGGATGGGCGCTCACTGGAACTCTTGAATGAAATTGATACGGTCATTTTCGATAAAACAGGCACTCTGACATTGGAACAGCCTACGGTTGGCAAAATCCACTGTTTCAACGGTGCTTCTGAAAATGACATTTTGAAATATGCGGCGGCGGCCGAGCAGGGACAAACGCACCCGGTTGCCAAAGCTATTCTCAAGGCAACCAATGATCGTGAACTCCAAGCTATCAAAATGGAAGAGGCCAAATACCAAGTTGGTTATGGCATTCAAGTCAAGCTGGCTGACCGGATAGTTTGGGTAGGTAATCATAAATTCATGGTGATGGAAAACATCGCCATGCCAGCAGATATCTGCCAAATCCAGAAAGAGAGCCATGAACAAGGCCACTCATTGGTTTATGTTGCCTTCGATGATCAAGTGGCTGGTGTGATTGAGCTACAGGCGACGATTCGGCCCGAGGCCAAAGAGATTATCGACTATCTGCATCAACGCGATATCGCCACCTATATTATTAGTGGAGATCACGAAGCACCGACAAAAAAGCTGGCTGAAACTCTGGGCATTGATCACTACTTTGCTAACACCCTGCCAGAAAACAAAGCCGATTTAGTAGAAGGTTTACGAAAAGAGGGGAAATCGATCTGTTTTGTGGGTGACGGTATCAACGATAGCATTGCCTTGAAAAAAGCAAACGTCTCGGTTTCTCTTCATGGCGCAACAACGGTTGCAACAGATACAGCCCAAATTATATTGATGGATGGCACACTGGATAAATTTACATATCTATTTGAAATCGTGAAAGAATTTAATTCAAACATGCAAAAGAATTTTATCTTTGCCACGGTTCCAGCGGGGATTAGCCTTATCGGCGTATTCTTTTTTAACTGGGGATTCCTTGCAGCAACCCTGTTAAGTCGAGGTGTTCAAGTTCTTGGTTTGGGTAACAGTTTGTTACCGCTATTCAAACAACAAGCCAAGAAGAATGATGAATAATTGCCCTATATCCCGTTCAACGTTTGCCTTTACGTTCCAACTTTAGTTTGCCTTTACGTTCCAACTTTAGTTTGCAATTGGAGTGCAAACTTTAGTTTGCAATTGGAGTGCAAACTTTAGTTTGCAATTCTTGTACTTGCTATCAACTCTCCTCAATTTTAAACAAGTAATGATAGGGTTTCAGTCGCCTTAAACCTTCCTTTTTCCAACGTTCATCATGCTGGCCAGCTTGCAAAGCGAATAAACGTTCATGACACAGTATTTGCAATAAGGCGGGCCAACAACCGCTTTCCTTGATGATCCAATCTCTATCTTGATCTTCAAATGGAATAGGAGAACTGGCTAACATTTCTTTGGCTTCTTCCTGAGTAAAGGGCTCAATATAAATTGTGCTAAAAATACCGAAAAAGGGTGAAGATTTGCCCTCATATTGAGCGATTTTCGGCATATCATGGGCCGTGACAACCATTCCTATTCGCCCATCGGTTCCCGCTAAACAGCGCAATTGTTGCCAAAACGCCGTCTCAAGCTGACACGTTTCTAATCCTGCCTCTATTTCATCCATCAAAATCAAGGTTGGCCTGTTTTGTTCTTTGAGTAAATCTGAAAAGGTGAACAAGTCGCACGATTCTGCTAGGCATTTTATGCCCAATTGTTCTAATATCGCTTGTATGACTTTTTGTGGCGTATCCAATCTCTTATCTTTAAAATCAATCAGAGCGAATTGGAAATGATCGGGTAGCCACTTGTTCCAAGCTTTGGGTTGCCCAGAACGCAATTGGTTGAGTGGCACTCTCGTGATATTTTTTAAATAATGCAACAAAGATGTTTTACCGCCATATTTTGGCCCAATGATGGCGATATTTTGCAAATTGTTGTCTTGATGCCATGCGTTGTAGATTCTTATTAAAGCATCTCCTCGTCCAAAAAATTGACAAGGATGACAAATCGCTTTACCCACCACGGGAATGGGTTCAAGTGGTTTAACAAAATGATTATAATTTTTGCAACCAGCCGCTTCTAGCAGTTCAGCCTGTTGGATGGCATTTAAACCCAGTCCTTGGGCACACTTAAAAACTTTTTCACAGTTTGGGTGTGCAACATTACCAGTCGTCCATTTATTCAATCCGGCGGATGTTATACCTATTTTGTCGGCCAAGTCAGCGACTTTGAGTCGCCGTTCAATTTTCAAATATTGATACAACAGTTCAGAAAATTTTGTGTTCATTTAGCGCCTACCTTATTCACTAATTGACGTGGAAAGAATAAAACAGGCTGTGAGTATAAAAGGAATGGGCATTAAGTGGCAAGCTGGTTATGCAAAAAGTCGGAGCAAACTAAAGTTGGAACGAAAAAAAACCGCAAACTAAAGTTGGAACGTAAAAAATCGCAAAAACCGCAAACTAAAGTTTGCTCGTAAAAAACCGCAAACTAAAAATTTTTGACAAACTGATAGCTGGTAAGAAAGGGTGCCTTTATTAAGTTAATCAATTATTGATAATTCACAATTCATAATTAAAAGTGAGTCACCACCACCTAACTTGAGCTTTTATTTAATTTGTGAATTGTTTAGTTTGACTTTTTCGTGTATATTGCGTGCGTCGTCAGTCAAAATAAGACGGTGATTTAGGCTTGTCAATCTGCCGTTGGGGTTGTGCAGTTGCGTTTCGTCATCGGTGATTGACTTGAGGGCGGTAGCTTTGATGTGTTTCAATAACTTTTAGACACTGAGTTGGCAGTTGATTTTGAACGGTTGATGATTGATTTAATGAATGACTCCGACAAAGGGTTTACAAAACGGAACGACTCCCAAAGTGCCGCATACTATTATTTCATTTCAAAAGGAGACACCTTGATGAAGAGTAATACCAAACCACAGAGAGAAACCAAAATCCTGAAAGTTAACTCGAAAATTCGTGCAGGAAAAGTCTGCCCAGCGTCGGGTTTGGATGTCAATGTAGGCTTTCAGTACAATCCTGGCTGTATTGCGAAGTGTATTCAACCCAAAATAACAGATAGCTGTGATATGGACGACTTAACTAAATAAGTGTGAACTCCCAAAAGCCGTTAAGTTTAGCTTGGGCGAACACGCCAGTTCGCCCTGGAAGCACCTAATGACGTGGGTTTGTGTCGGGGCTGACTTATGTGTCTGCCCTTTCGATGTTCAAGTTTTTAACAAAATATTGAACATCGAAACAAAGCTGGCATTGATTTTTGAGATAGGCAGTACCACAAAATCGTAGAATATTGACGTAAACCGCTTCATTAAGAAGCAATTCATCCCTAACTTGTCAACAGTGAATAATCCAATGAAACAACTGAAAATCAAGAAAGACATCAAGAAAGCAACGCCCAAAATCCTAATGGCTAAGAAGCCTTTGAAAGTGAAAACCAATGTTAAAGCCGGTGGATTTGAAATGGAGAGTTTGTGGAATTGGGTTCCTAGCCTCGATAATGGCGACGAATGAATAAATAATGGGTTTTAATAACTCATTCCAATTGAAAATCGCTATTCATAACGATTAGTCTCAGATAAATTCCCATTATTTGAAAGGGCGAACACGCAGCTTCGCCTTCCCCAAAATCCAGTAGCCCGTGCGGGCTTCTCTTCAAACCCACCAAAAAATCCCTTTCCCCCCAAAATCTTGGGCAAGCTGAAATTATAGATTTATATTTTCTTATAATTCATTTATTGATAAAATCATTCACTTCAAATGATTTGCTTAATTCATTGACAAATAGCCAATCACCCTCATTATTCGCTATTTGCTACTCTTGATATTCACATTTTATCCCTTCACTATTTCTAACAAAGAGGAAATTTATGGCTTCAACACCTTCTACCATGATGCCACTAGGCACAACTGCCCCTGATTTTAGTTTGTTGAATACGGTTACAGGCGAAACTAATACGCTGCAAACTTTAAAATCTGACACCGCTACAGTGGTTATGTTTATTTGCAATCACTGCCCCTACGTTAAACATGTACAAGGGGAATTAGTGAAACTTGCGCAGGATTATCAACCGAAAGGGATTGCTTTTATTGCGATCAACGCGAATGATGTTGTCAACTATCCCGATGACTCTCCAGATAAGATGAAAGTCGTCGCGCAACAATTGGGGTATTCATTTCCTTACTTGTATGACGAAACCCAAGAAGTGGCTAAAGCTTATCAAGCGGCCTGTACACCCGATTTTTATGTCTTTGACAAAGACTTAAAATGCGTTTATCGGGGGCAATTGGATGACGCGAGGCCTAGAAATGATGCGCCCGTAACGGGCAAAGATATCCGTGCCGCATTAGATGCGATATTGGCAGGGCAACCGGTTAACCCGAAACAAATACCGAGTATCGGTTGCAATATTAAATGGAAATAGAAGGGGAAACATGAATCAGGCTGACAGCTATACTGTTCATCGTTATAATCTGCGTATTTGGTTATACTGCCCACCGTTATAATTTGCGTTTTTGTTGTTAGTCACCTTTAGGTGACTTGAGCTTTTAGACAACTGCTTTAGCTGTTGGCCGTTAGATGTCAAAAAGCGCATATTATAACGATGCTAAGTATATCTACTTCCAGCAACGCCTGAACGCCTGAATTCCTAGAACTCATGAACTTGAATCAAAAGGCAATTATTATGAAATTACACTGGTTATTGTTTTTATTGGCCTGTTTACCGAACTGGCTTTATGCTGCCCAATCCCATGAGGAGTTGAATCAGTTTTTACAGAGTTTGCAAACGGTGTACGCACAATTCAACCAAAAAATCTACCCTGAAAGTGGCGGGTTACCTGAAGAGTCAAGTGGTAACATGTATGTGCAACGCCCTAATCAATTTCGTTGGGAATATAAAAAACCCTACAATCAGTTAATCGTTGCTGATGGGAAACAAGTCTGGATTTACGAAAGTGATTTAGAACAAGTCACGGTGAAAGCCCTAGATGCGGCTTTGGGTAAAACGCCGGCTTTTTTATTAAGCCGTAACCGTAAACTTGAAGAAGATTTTTTTGTTAACAAACTGCCCACAGAAGGGCAAGTCACACGCTTTGAGTTAATTCCCAAAGATGCTGAAGCCCCATTTGACAGTATGCGCATCAACTTGCGGGGCGATACGATACTGGGTTTTGAACTGCTGGATAATTTAGGGCAAACAACCCATATCAACTTTAGTCAAGTGAGACAGAACCTCCAATTTCGGAAGATCTTGTTTCAATTCGATCCACCTGCTGGTGTCGATATTCTCAAAGAAAACTGAAAAATGGGTTTATCGTAACCTCTTTGGGTAAACTTGCGATTGAAAAAAAACGCAAGAGACGCAAGAGACGCAAGAAAAGTCTCATTTTAAGAAGGCTTTTTTGGATTGCCCCTACAAACCGTTATGTCGATTTTAAGGCGATTTCTGATTCGGGCACGGGCTTTTTAAGAATGCCCCTGAATAGGCTATAAATGCTTTGCATGGTTATCAGTATTGATTTATTTAAGTGACTGATAACGAATTGGGTAGTCAGGCATAAAGGTGAGATGATAGAACGCTGATATGTTTTGCTCCAGTTTTTGCGCGCAAAAACTGGGGCAAAATAGACAAATAACAGGCACTCCTTCGCGAAAATAAATTTGCTTGATAACTGATTTCCACATTTCACGCAAAACTTTTGCCTGAAACTGATAACTGAAAAGCATGATAGTAATAGAAATTGTTATATAAATAGAACAAGAAACATCGCTGGATGTTAATCGAAATGGAGTTAAAAAATGCGTTTAACACAGTTTTCAGTAAAAGGCTTTAAAAATTTCCGCCAAAAAATCGGCCTTGAAGAAATGGGGGCCATTTGTGTGATTCATGGTGAGAATAATATTGGTAAGTCGAATGTGCTTGAAGCCATGCAATTGTTTTTTCAACTGTTGAAGGTGCAAGATCAAGACAACGCTCTGGTATTGAACCAACAAATGACTTTTTCCGATATAGAACAACTTGGCTTTATAGCCAGTGATATTTTTAACTTAGCGTTTCCTTTAGCCATTGAACTGAATGCCACCTTCAATATTGAAAACCTTGAACTAAAAGAGGCGGGTATCGAAGAATTATTGCCCTGTTCAAAAGTACAGATCAATCAAGTAATTAAACCGAGTTATGGGACGTTTAATTACCAACTCACTCACTTTCAATTTGCCGATGGGACTGATGTCACTCAAACTAAAGGCACTGAAGCGCAAAAAACTTATGCTAAACAAATTGCGAAATTTATGGCCCAACACGTTTTACCCCTTAAAGCGGAAGAGGCCCATGATCGGTTAATATTAATTGGAATTGATCGTTTGATGTCTTCTCGTGAAAGAGAAGCGAGACGTGGTGTTGTGCCGCAAACCTTATGCTTACAACTTTACGATGCCAAAGAATCCAGAGAAAGGGGGTATAGAAATCGCTGGAAATTATTTGTCCGCACCCTCCAAAAATTCAATGATATGCTTGGTGAAGGCGAGTTTACCGTCTTATTTGATCGCAAAACGGGACGTGCCGACTTGGCTTTTGAATCAAGCTCATCAATACTGACACCGATTGAAATGCTAGGTTCCGGCATTCAACAAGCCGTTGCGCTTATTGCACGATTATTAATGAGTCAGGCGACTTTTGTCGCGATTGAAGAACCCGAACTCAATTTGCGTTACACGCTACAACTGCGCTTACAAGAGATTTTCGATGAGCTTATCAAAACCTCTCTAGGCCCTCAACAGATATTTTTAACCAGTCATTCACCGGCATTTGAATCTGGTGAACATTTTTATGCCATGCGTACAACGCAAAATGGCCCAATCATTGAGCGTCGTGCTATTCAAGGGGCAGAATCTTTTACGCAACATTATGCTCAGAGCTATGCGCCTACTGTTGATAAACGAAAAGCGGCTTTATGTTACGTCTCAAATGAAGGACTAATTTTGTTACCAGAACGTATTCGTAAGCTCTTAGAGATTGAACAAGGGGGCGGAATTATGTTGCTAGATGATGAAAATGGACAGGTGGAATTGTTGAGTGATGAAAAATTCTATGACTTAGTTGAGCCCCTCATCGATGAACCAAAATGAACTTTTAAACTTATTACACCAAGGGCAATTAACAATTGTATACTTAGCATCGCCATAAATTGCGCTTTTAAGATTTTCGTTCCAAATTGCGTGTTTTTTACGTTCCAAATTTATTTTGCGTGTTTTTGGAGTGCAAAATTTATTTTGCGTATTTTTTTTCGTTCCTCTGTTATTTTGCGAGGATTTGATTAATAGCGACCTTATGACGATGCTAAGTATAAGCACTCCAATGCAAAATAAATTTTGCACTCCAATGCTGAAAGCAAAATAAATTTGGAACGAAAAGTGAGCATCAGAAAGATTTTAAGGCGATTTCAGATTCAAGCACGGGTTGTACTAAATCTCCTGGGCGTACAAATCCTTGCCCTACGGTTATAAAACGCAGTTGTTTTGGTAAACCGGTTAACCAAATCCCTTGTGCTGTAGCACGGGCAAATTTTGCGGGATAAAAAACGACGCGATTTTCATTATTGACGGTTTTGACGCCTAATATCCCTTCATCATTCAGTGACAACAGGGCAGAAGAAACTTTATGGGCATAAACCTTTTCAAGGGGAATACGAATTTCACACGTCATACCGGCCGCTATTTTGCCTTTCGGATTAGAGATTTGTATTTCAATATCAAAGGTGCGCGTTTCGGTGTGGGCGCGGGCCGAAATGAGTGTGATTTTACCAGTGACGGTTTGCCCCGTGATTAAACGTATTTTGGCAATCTGCCTTAGCTTTAATTGATGGTGTTGTCGTTCGCTGATTTCGCCTACGACTAAAAAGGGATCTTCATCCATGAGTTCCGCAACGGTGTCACCTATGGAGACATAATCTCCTAATTCAACTTGCCGCTCGACTAATACGCTTTTAAACGGGGCCCGTATGACGGTATTGTTTAGCGCAATCTTAGCTTGCTCAACTTGCGTTTTGGCACTTTCTAATAAGGTTAACGCTTCAGCGATTTGTGTCTGCGACTGATAACCTTTTTTTGAGAGTCTCTGCATCGCTTTGTATTCAAACTCGCGTTGTTTCACCAAAGCTTGTGCTTCTTTGACACGTAAGGCGCGATCATCGGTTGCTAAACGTATGATTAAATTGCCTTTTTTAACTCGTGCGCCGCGCACAGCGCCAATTTGGATAACACGCGCATCCATTTCTGCCCGTAATAAAACGGTACGAAGTGGCGCAGTGCGCCCTGTTAAAATGATTTCACGAGTTAAAGGCTTCGCCTTTTGTTCTCGCACCCGCACTTGCATCACACTAGTTGATGTTTGTGTTTCAGTCGCGGTAGGTTGTTTTTGAGCTTCAGACTGTTGCTCAACACTCGCATGGCCTGAGAATAACCAAGCCCCTAAGGCGAGAGCAATCAGTAAAGCTAAAATATAAGGCCGTTTTAGAAAAAAAGTCATTTTGTTCAGTGTTCAGTTATAAATGTTCAATGTAGGGGGCCGGTAACGTGTTTATGTTGCCCACCAATTAGATCAATGTAGGGGGCCGGTAACGTGTTTATGTTGCCCACCAATTAGATCAATGTAGGGTGGGTAACGTGTTTATGTTGCCCACCAATTAGATCAATGTAGGGTGGGTAACGTGTTTATGTTGCCCACCAATTAGATCAATGTAGGGTGGGTAACGTGTTTATGTTGCCCACCAATTAGCTCAATGTAGGGTGGGTAACGTCTTTATGTTGCCCACCAAATCGTTGTTTATGTTGCCCACCAAATCGTTGTTTATGTTGCCCACCAAATCGTAGCTTGACAAGTTTTTGCAAATAGGTATAAAATTCGCGCTTCTTTTCGCCCTCATTCTTTTTTCGTTTTCGCAACCTTTTCATTCACACTTATATATATTACCGAGGAAAAACACCATGTTTCAACAATACTCGTCAAATAATTTACAATAGCTTTCCAACCCATGGAGTATGGCTGGAAGGCATTTTTATGATTGTCTTCCTTCAGGGTGAAGTGTGCGTGTTTTTTCTTGCGTTTGAAAAAAACCTGGCTGACAATCGTTAGTCAGGTTTTTTTTTGTCTTATCACAATGGTGGGCAACCACGTTACCCACCCTACGAACCCTTTTTTTTAATTTTAAGGTGGGCAACATAAACACGTTACCCACCCTACATTTATTTGGTGGGCAACCACGTTACCCACCCAACATTTTTTTTTAATTTTAAGGTGGGCAACATAAAGACGTTACCCACCCTACATTTATTTGGTGGGCAACCACGTTACCCACCCAACAATTTTTTTAATTTTAAGGTGGGCAACAAAAAGACGTTACCCACCCTACATTTATTTGGTGGGCAACCCATTACCCACCCAACTTATGAGGATTTTATGATGCCAATTCAAATGGTTTTAAATAAAGGTAAAGTGCCTGTCAAAATTTATAGCGAAGATGTGGATTCTAAATCGCTTGATCAATTAACGAATCTGGCGATGTTGCCTTTTATTCATAGTCATGTTGCGGCTATGCCCGATGTGCATACCGGTATTGGTGCGACAATTGGCTCGGTAATCCCCACAAAAGGGGCGATTATTCCGGCGGCAATTGGTGTTGATATTGGCTGCGGGATGGCGGCAACCCGTTTGTCTATCACGGCTAATCACTTGCCTGATAATCTCAAGCGTGTTCGCCTTGCGATTGAAGAAGCCGTGCCCGTCGGTTATGCCATACACAAGTCGATACAAGCTAAAAACTCAACAATCAAGGCGCTTGATAAGGTAATTGAAGGGCAGATTATTGAGAAACATCCGGCTATTGGCAAAATGATGAAAAATCCCTACAAAAAGTGGACACAACAATTGGGCACTTTAGGCGGTGGTAATCATTTTATTGAGGTTTGTCTTGATGAAAACCAAGCCGTTTGGATCATGCTGCATTCAGGGAGTCGAGGGATTGGTAATGTTATTGGGCGTTATTTTATCAATTTAGCTAAAAAAGATATGGAGCAACATTTGTCGCAATTGCCACATCGAGATTTAGCTTATTTTACGGAAGGCGCTCAACATTTTGACGATTATGTGGAAGCAGTGCATTGGGCACAAGAATATGCTTTATTTAATCGACGCGAAATGATGCGTTTTATTATTGAAGCGTTGCGTAAACCTCTGCCACCTTTCGATATCACTAAAGAGGCTATCAGTTGTCATCATAATTATGTGGCAATAGAAAACCATTTTGGTGAAGAAGTGTTTTTAACGCGAAAAGGGGCTATTCGAGCGGGTGAAGGTGAATTAGGCATTATCCCCGGCAGTATGGGCGCTAAATCTTTTATTGTGCGCGGCAAAGGAAATCCCGAATCGTTTTGTTCTTGTTCGCACGGTGCAGGGCGCAAAATGAGCCGCACTGAGGCGAAACGCCTTTTTAATCAAACGGATATGGAACAGCAAACGAAAGGTGTGGAATGTCGCAAAGATAAGCATTTCATTGACGAAATTCCAGGGGCTTATAAATCAATAGATGAAGTCATGGCAAATCAAAGTGATTTAGTAGAAGTCGTGCATACCTTAAAACAAGTGGTATGCGTAAAAGGGTAAGGCTTTATTATTAAAGTGTGATTTTGTGAAAAATGGTGGGCAACAAAAACCCGTTACCCACCCGACAAACTTGAAGGTGTTGAATCATGTTAAAACTTAAAATCAAAAATTCGGTAGCGCGCGCGCTCATTATGCGAAAAGGCGGCGCACATGTCAAAACGCAGTCTAGCCAACGGGCTCAAGTTAAGAGAGATATTAAAAAAGTCTTGGACAACTTGAATAAATAGGGGCTAAAATAAGCGACTATTATAATATATATACTTAGCATCGCCATAAATTGCGCTTTTAAGATTTTCGTGCAAAATTTATTTTGCGAGATTTTTTCGTTCCAAATTTATTTTGCGTGATTTTTTCGTTCCAAATTTATTTTGTGAGGGCTTGAGAATAGCGACCTTATGACGATGCTGAGTATAGAAGTTCATAAAAATAATTTCCAAACAGAGCCGGGTGCGATTAAAAGCCAACAGCTAAAGCAGTTGTCTAAAAGCTCAAGTCACCTAAAGGTGACTAAACCTATCTCTAGCGAGATTTCGAGCGCCAAAAGCGCAAAGCGCAAATTGACTTATACTGTCCACTGTTATAAATTTTGTGTTTTGTTAGTCACCTTTAGGTGACTTAAGCTTTTAGACAACTGCTTTAGCTGTTGGCTAGGTGGGTGTGTCCCCGCACTTTTAATCGCACCCAACCGAGCCCTTTGTTTTTTTGGAGTGAAATTATTTTTTTGAACCTCTATCGTTATATCCAAACAATCCTTATCGTTATATCTTGTCGTTATAGAGATATTTGCGATATTCTGGCATCTCACCACGGGAGAATGGAAGCAATATATCCCGGCCAGTTTTGGACAAATCATGCTGATGGTGCGTTATTACACAATCGGTATTTTTCAAGGGGCAGAACATCCGTTCCATAAAACGCGCTTAAAAAAGCATAATCCTTTACAGCGCATGGCCTATCTTTCGCTACATGTCTTGATTTCTCCAACGATTTGGATATCAGGCTTATTATATCTGTTCTATGCCTCATGGGAGAGTTGGGGATTAGAAAGCTTCAGCTTAATGATCGTCGCCTTAATACATACCGCTGCTGCCTTTGCCATGTTAGCGTTTTTGATAGCACACCTCTACCTCAGCATCACAATGAGTGAAAAACCGTTTGGCAATGTCAAAGCCATGATTACCGGATATGAAGAGGAATAAATCTGTAAAAGCAAGCCCTTGTTTTTAAAATGAGCGTGGGTGGGTAACGTGTTTTTAAAGCCCACCATTCCCTTGTTTTGGGATAAGCAAAAACCGCTACCCATCCCTTATTGCTTGAATTGGCATTGGATATAATTATCTTTTTGAAACGCCCTAAGCATTTTGTATGCAAAAGAATAACTTAACGCAAAAAACGCAATGAAAAACATAGTCGGACAAGTACCCAGAGGGGACGATTTTTTCCCAAGAGAGAAAATCGTTAATTTGATTTACCGGCGGCTCAATTCGGGCGCAAATGTTTATATGGCTGCGCCAAGGCGGGTAGGCAAAACCGCTATTATGCGCCATTTAGAAGATAATCCACGACAAAATTGTGAGTTTAAGTATCTCATCACAGCATCCGTTGATAGCCCGATTATTTTCTTTAAACACTTGTCAGATGCTTTGCACGATTTGAAATCGTTATCTAAAAAGTCTCTTGACACGATTAAAGGTTTTATACCCCAATTTGAAAGGGTGAGCGTGATCACCACCGGTGTTGAACTCAAATTTGCGGAAAGACATAAGGTTTTTGAGGATTTTAAGAAGCTTATCAAAGACTTAGATACGCAAGGCAAAACAGTTATCATCATGGTAGATGAATTTCCACAAACGGTGGAAAACATTTTGCGGCAACATGGACAAAGTGTGGCAGAGCAATTTTTGCAATTCAACCGCGAACTCCGACATCAAGCCAATGACAATATCCGTTTTTTGTTGACAGGATCGATTGGTTTGCCCATGATCGCAGAAAAATTAGCCGCAACTAAAGAAATCAATGATTTAAATGTCATTGAAATTCCGCCTTTAAATCGGCAAGAAGCCAAAGCATTCACAATACAATTGCTTGATTTTGAAAAGGTATCTTATAATGAGATTCTTGTTGATTATCTGTTATACAAAATAGCATGGTTTGTTCCATTTCATATTCAACTGGTTGTGCAAGAATTAATTGATGCCTATTATGATACAGAAGCAAGCTTAAACAAAGCTTCTGTAGATAAAGCGTTTTCCAATGTTTTGGATAAGCGCAATAGTCTCTATTTTGAACACTACTACAGTCGTTTGGAAAAAACCTTTGAGGATGAAGAGGAATATCGTTTTGCCTTAGCCGTTTTACAAAATCTAACTTTGGAAGATGAACTCACTGCGGTACAACTTAAGGGATTGGCAAAAAATTATCAGCTCACTCATTATAATTTGGTCTTACGCACTTTAGATTTTGATGGTTATATTTTTCAATCGGAAAGGGAAAATAAAACCGTGTATCGTTTTACCTCGCTGATGCTCAGGTTATGGTGGAAGCAGTATGTCTTGATCACCACAGACTCCCTTCTCCTGAAAACCGATTTAGAAACAGCCCGTATTTTAGAATTTTCCATTTACGGTTTGGCCGGTTATGAAAGCGTTTATTCCAAAAAATTAAATGAGGATGTCAATATTTTCTTTGGGGTGAACGGCAGTGGAAAAACCTCATTGCTCAAAATATTGCATTCTGCTCTGAGTGACAATACCGATATTTTGGAAGGGGTACCCTTTAAGCGTGCAGAGGTTAAAATTTACTCTCTCGCCTTAGAGAAAACGTTTACCAGAACATTGGATGTTTCGGATGAATTAGTGTGGACAACGGAACCAAATCTCTCAAAATTTGTCGGGCCACATCATATTTATCTGCCCATATCGCGTATTTTTTGTCCTGAATCCACAGAACAACACTCGACAGCAGCACAGCAATTTGAATTTGCTTTCGCTCAGCGTTTACAAGCATTATGGGCCCAGTATTTTACTCAAGTTTTAAGTACGATTAACAAGGCTCAAAATCAGGGGTTTGCTGATATGCTTAAGGCCATGCTCTCTGTCGAACCTCAAGAAAACAAAGAAGTGACTGTAGAAATGGATGCCAAAACGGCCTATCAGTTAGCAGCCACTTTTTTAGAACGACAAGGTAATGTGGTGTCAGATATTTTGGGCACACCCGAGGCCTTTGAGCAACGTTATTTAACGGAACCACGTATTCAAAGCGTGATCAACGACATCCATGAGATTGAGCAGGAAATTAAAGAAGCCATGCGGCCTCGTCAAAGGCTACAGCAGCTTATTCAGGATTTATTTAGTGGTAACAAAGCAGTGCAATTTGAAGATCACACTGTTAAGGTTAAAGCGCAAGATGGTACGGACATTGGATTGCACACACTGTCATCAGGTGAAAAACAATTGATCTTGATTTTACTGGAAAGCTTTTCAGCAGGTGGCAGTAGCCTCTTAATTGATGAACCTGAAATTTCCATACATATAGATTGGCAAGAGAAGCTGATTAGTGCCATGAGAGAACTCAATCCCGCTGTCCAAATTATCTTAGCAACCCATTCGCCTGAAATAATGGTCGATGTTGATGACGATAGGATATTTCGGTTATGAATCGACTTCAGCATTCTTGGAAAGCATATTGCCGCAAAATTTGAGTTGGAGTTAAATTAAAAATTAAAAGTTGATAAGTATTGAAGCACAAATAAACAGGTATTTTAGCGCACAGGGCAATCCCTTGTGGTTGCCCCTCTTCTTGATTGTTTCTATTAATTAAAATACCTGAAAATTTATGGTTCAGTAAGTAGATTAACAAAAATAACATTTTTTGAAATATCAGCGTTCTATTGGTTTTATAATCAGCGTAAATCATGACAATCAGCGTCATCAGCGTTCTATCTACTCTATAACTAATCAAAATGAAAAACCTAGTAGCCAATCTCTACAACCCCCACGAGCAAACCAAAGAAGAACTCATTAAAAACTTTGTGGTCCGGCATAAGATTTTTAAGAAGTTATTTGGGGCAATCAAACGCGCCGATATGCGCTACCCTGAACAGCATTTTCTAATCGAAGGGCAGCGGGGCATGGGTAAAACCACCCTATTGCTGCGATTGAGTTATGAAATTGAAAACGATAATGACTTAAATACTTGGCTTATTCCGGTGGTTTTGAAGGAAGAAGCGTATTATGGCATTACGCGCTTGTTTAAATTATGGGAAACGATTGCCCAAATGTTGGCAGATAGGGAAACCGCCTTTACCGATTTACCTGCCCAAATGGAAAACGCTTATGATGAAAACAGCGACTATGAGCGGATTTTCTTTGACTTATTAAGCAAGGCGCTGGAAAAAACGGGTCAAAAAATCATCCTCTTTATTGATAATGTAGGGGAGATGTTCAAAAACTTTAATGATATGGAAAGTCACCGCCTCCGCGAAATTCTGATGACATGCGCCCAGTTACGGATAGTCGGTGCAACGGCGGTAACTTTGGAAGCTTCTTTTCGCTATGAACATGCGTTTTATGAATTTTTTAAGAAAGCAACCTTGGCAGGCTTAGATAAAGCAGAAACGCATAACCTCTTATTACAATTAGCTGAAGTGAATCAAAGCGAAAACGCCATTCAAAACATCATTGAAACACAGCCAGGCCGCGTCGAGTCTTTGCGTATCCTAACAGGGGGCGTGATTCGCACGGTGGTTATATTATTTGATATTTTTGTCGATAATCAAAATGGCAATGCCATCAGTGATTTAGACGGTATACTGGATCGCGTCACACCGCTTTACAAACACCGCATGGATGATCTCGCGCCATTACAACGGGATGTGGTTCATACGATAGCCCTCAATTGGGATAAAATTCACCCTGATGACATTGCCCATAAAGCCCGCCTTAAAAAAGAGGAAGTTTCCACTCGACTCAGTGAACTAGAAAAAGTCTTTATTGTGCAACGCGCCGCTACTGATAACCAAACGCCATTATACTATTTAAGTGAACGCTTTTTTAATATCTGGTACTTAATGCGCCTTGCGCCCAAAGGTAGCCAAACTAAAGTGATCTGGTTAGTACGCTTTTTAGAATCTTGGTACAGTAAAGAGGAACTAGTTCAACGCGCAAAAAGGCAAATTGAGGTACTGAGTCAAGGGGATTATTACCCGAAAGCGGCTTTTATATTTACTGAAGCCTTGGCTGGAACAGCAAAGTTAGATATGGAAACGGAGCATGAGTTAAAGAGTGTGACGAGGAAATTTTTGGCGGAAAAGGATAAGAGTTTATTGGCAGAGTTGTCTCCGTCTGATAAGGATTTATATGAAGCAGGCATGGAATATTATTGGAATGAGAAATATGAAAAAGCTGTCAAACTCTTTTTGCAGATTAAAAATGAAAACGAGGAGATATATTTTCGATTGGCTTATTCTTTTGATGAACTTAAACAGTATGAAAAAGCCGAAAAGTATTATTTAAGGGCTGTGGAGAAAGAACATGTTTATGCCATGTATAATCTTGGAAATTTGTACCACAATGAATTGAAGGATTACCAAAAAGCCGAACAGTATTATTTAATGGCTGTGGAAAAAGAAGAGGTTTATGCCATGAATAATCTTGGCATTTTGTACCACAATGAATTGAAGGATTACCAAAAAGCCGAACAGTATTATTTAATGGCTGTGGAAAAAGAAGATGTTGATGCCATGAATAGTCTTGGCATTTTGTATGCTGATGACTTGAAGGATTACCAAAAAGCCGAAAAGTATTTTTTAATGGCGGTAGAGAAAGAAGATGTTGATGCCATGACTAATCTTGGAAATTTGTACGCTGATGACTTGAAGGATTACCAAAAAGCCGAACAGTATTATTTAATGGCGGTAGAGAAAGAACATGTTTATGCCATGAGGAATCTTGGCATTTTGTACGCTGATAAATTAAAGGATTACCAAAAAGCCGAAAAGTATTATTTAAGGGCTGTGGAGAAAGAAGATGTTCGTGCCATGAATAACCTTGGAAATTTGTACCACAATGAATTGAAGGATTACCAAAAAGCCGAACAGTATTATTTAATGGCTGTGGAGAAAGAAGATGTTGGTGCCATGTATAATCTTGGCATTTTGTACAAAAATCAATTGAAGGATTACCAAAAAGCCGAACAGTATTATTTAATGGCGGTGGAGAATGAACATGTTTATGCCATGATTAATCTTGGCATTTTGTACGAAAATCAATTGAAGGATTACCAAAAAGCCGAACAGTATTATTTAATGGCTGTGGAAAATGAACATGTTGGTGCCATGAATTCTTTAGCTTGGTTCTATTTTGAACAAAAAATGAAGAAAGAAGAAGCACTAAGGTATGGGAAAGAAGCCGTTGAAAAAGATGAAGATCTCTTTAATACACATACACTGGCTTGTATCTACTTATGGCATAATCAAATCAAACAAGCGATTCAAATTGCTGAAAAATTTATGTATGATGAGGGTTCCTACGAAACGGCTGAAGACGAAGACGCTGTGATCTCATATTTAATGCTCCTCATCGCTAAACACCAATACCAACACACAGCCACCTATTTTGACGCACCCGATTTGAATTTAAAAAACAGGTTCAAACCCTTGTATTATGCCTTATTATATTTCATGGGTGATCAAGACTACGCTAAATGCCCTCCTGAACTTGTTGAGCCGGTTAATGATATCATTGAGAAGATTAAGCAGATGGCGGTGGATTATGCATGAGAACGACAAGGATTGTATATAATAAAGGATAAACCGCTAACTACAAGGATTAGGTATAAGAAAGGATAAACCGCTAACTACAAGGATTTGTTATAAGAAGGGATAAGTCAAAAGCAAACGACAAAGATTGCTTATGAAAGGATTATCTCGTGCTTAGGTTTGGGTTTATCCTTGATTATATCCAATCCTTGTAGTTATAGGTTTAAATCCTTTTTGATCTCTAATCCTTGTCGTTATAGGTTTATCCTTTCTTATATACAATCCTTGTCGTTATAGGTTTAAATCCTTTCTTATAAACAATCCTTGTCGTTATAGGAATAACAAACATGAAACAACAAATCGTAGCAGACATACTTGTGTATGACACACGACATAATTTGACACTGGTTGTCATCGCAGAAAACCGACAGGGTGCCTCCTCAGAATGGGCTGCACTGAGACGGCAAAATCTTTATGAATACGATCCACCACCCAAGGCCCCTTACTTTCTGTTGGCCTTGCAGGATCATTTTTATCTTTGGAAAAACGTTGACGATGCCAGCAAAATAGAGCCCACTTATGACATGGAACCCAGATTTTACCTACAATCCTTCTTGAAGAACTCCGAATTGTCACTGGAAAAACTGAGACAACCCGATAGTTTCGATATACTGATTGGCATGGCCCTGAGTGGGATAACGTTGGCTTATGAAAAAAGCGACATTTGCTCTGTGTATCCGCAATGGCTCGAAAAACCCAATCACAGATGGCTTTTTGAATCGGGTTTGTTTGATGCCATTAAAAGAGGAGATGTGCAATACCCATGATTATTTATGCTGAATCAAATTTTGTGTTGGAACTGGCTCTCTTGCAAAAAGAACATCAAAGTTGTCAAAAGATTCTTTCATTTTGTGAGACTGACAATATTCATTTGCTCTTACCAGCAATGTGTCTGACTGAACCACTTGAGACTTTAGTACGCAGAGCAAAAAATAGAAAATCTCTTGCCTCTCAATTAGAAATTGAAATCAAACAGTTATCACGAACAGCATTATATTCAGTCCAGCTAGACACATTACAAGAGGTGACTGCTCTTTTATTACAAAGCCGTGAAGATGAGATGCTACGATTGTTTTGCGAATTGGAGAATATTTTAAAGGTTGCTGAAATCATACCCATGGTGCCAGAAATATTGCCCCTAGCAACCGACTTTCAGAAGTATCTGAAATTACCGCCTCAAGACTCAATTGTGTACGCATCCGTTGTTCATCATCTGAATACCGTTGATGAGAGCATTCCTAAATGCTTTCTGAACCTTAATTCAAAGGATTTCAGTCATTTGGATATTAAAACGACTTTAAACAGTCACAATTGTAAATTACTGTTTAGCTTTGAAAAGGGATACCATTACATCCAACATCAGCTTAAGCTTTAAAGCAAACTGGGTAGTTAAAAACCTTCGAGCTTTTGAAAACATCGAAGCTTGCCCTAAATTTTTTGCGGGGTAAAAATGGGGTAGATTTTGCTGGCATTATAAATTAACTATTAATAATTCTTATCCGATAAATTAACGACGTGTGGTACTAGTATATATAACGGAGGGGGAACAAGCAGGAAGGTGAACAAGCAGGAAGGGGAACAAGCAGGAGGGGCGAACACAGATGTTCGCCCGAGATGAAAATCGTATAAGACAACGTCTTTGTCGGGCAGACTTTTGTGTCTGCCCTTTTGACTTAAACTTTACCTTCTTGTTTCAGTTCGTCATACCATAATGCATTATGGTGCTTGATAAAGTCAACGCTGACATTACCAGATTTCATAGCTTCTAAGCTTTCCCGTTCTTCAATCACAGCAAAATAGATATGCGCGATTAAGCCAATTAGCACGAAAAAGACGGAAGCGGCATGTGCGACTAAAGCCCAACGGAAAATAATCCCGTAGAAGCTATTTTCTGAAAAGCTCAAGAATTGTGGCCCAAAAAATAAGTACATGCCTGATACAACGATGAGCAAAGAACAAAAGATGATCATCGTGCCCAATAAGCGTTGGGCTCCGTTGTAGCGACCCTGCGGGGGTACTG
>Ga0233403_10000085_pt1 | contig 38640 bp, 20 predicted proteins | sample Na_oxic_1_MG_FD_179866 | JGI IMG/M metagenome (GOLD analysis project Ga0233403, IMG submission 179866) | Seawater microbial communities from Saanich Inlet, British Columbia, Canada - Na_oxic_1_MG | ecosystem: Environmental > Aquatic > Marine > Inlet | place: Canada: British Columbia | collected...
TTGAAGGCTTAGATATTGCAGGGTTTATGGAACCCGCCGATGAAGTGGGTGGTGACTACTATGATGTACTTCAACATGACGGACGAATCAAAATCGGGATTGGCGATGTCACCGGGCATGGTTTGGAAAGCGGGGTATTGATGTTGATGGTGCAAACCGCAGTGCGTAGCTTATTAGTGAGTGAAATCACCGATTCAAAAAAATTCCTAACGGCTCTTAATCGCATTATTTATGACAATGCAGTACGCATGGGTACAGACAAAAATTTAACGTTGTCTTTGATAGATTATCAGGACAAGCAATTGCATGTCACCGGACAACACGAAGAAGTTTTATTTGTACGCAAAGAGGGTCAAATTGAACATATCGACACCTTTGAATTGGGCTTTTCTGTCGCTGTAATAGATGATATTGCCGAGATGGTGTCTCAAACTGACATTGAATTGCAATCCGGTGAAGGCATTGTTTTATATACCGATGGCATCACCGAAGCCCGAAATCCCGAAATGGAACTTTATGGGATAGAACGGCTGTGCGAAGTGGTAAGTCGCAATTGGTATCTCACCGCCCAAAAAATCCAACAAGCCGTGATTGCCGATGTCAAACAATATATCGGTACGCAAAAAGTGTTTGATGATATTACTTTGCTCGTTTTAAAACAGAAATAACTAACTATAACGACAAGGATTGCTTATAAGAAGGGATAAAACCAAACCTTACCACGATATAATCCTTTTTTATAAATAATCCTTGTCGTTCACTTGAGGAGAAATTATGTTAACTCTACCTAACTATCAAATAGGTAGTCAGATTTACGAGAGCGTTAATTCGCTCGTTTATCGTGGGATTAGAAAAAAGGATAACCAACCGGTTATCCTCAAAGAGGATTATCCCACGCCGGCGGAATTAACCAGCGCACCGATAATTTAAAACAATTTCAATAGGTTATATTATGTCATTACCTAAATCACGGTCAAAACAGTCACTGACCCGGACCACCCTCATTAAGATGGCTATTAGGATAGCCATTATCATTATTGCCGTGACTGCTGTGAGTTATTGGCATGTGATGTCCAATTTTGAAACCCAAACGGTGGCGCAACTGGAAAAATACATCGTTGAAAGAGGACATAGAGAAAGCCAGTTATTTCAACTGGCCGAAGATAACCTGGCAGCCTTTCGGGAGAATTTCTTAGCTCGACTCAAAAATTCTGATGATGAATATCTCCAAAAAAGGTTCTACCAGGTATTTCAAAAACGGGATGATGGAAGCACTAAATCGCGCCCTGAATACTATCATGGCATCAAGCAAACCGATGGGACTGTCGTTCAAGGCATCACCGGGTTTATTCATACCAAATCCTCCGTAACTGCCGAACTTCGCCGCCGTTTCGCAATTGGTTATGATATGCTTACAACATATGGCCCGGCATGGTTTCACCGCTTTGATAATTTATACTTTGCGATACAGGACAGTTCTATTATCATCTATTGGCCCGGTGTTGACTGGTATCTGGAGGCACCGCCCGATCTTGATAGAAGTGAAGACGAGTGGGTTTATATCGCAACTCCTGAACATAATCCAAGTCGAAAGTTAACTTGGACTGCTCTCTATTATGATCCGGCATCAGAGAGTTCGATGGTGTCTTGTATACAGCCAATTGATATTGGTGAGCAAGATCATATTTTAGTAGGAACCGATATATTGCTGAATCAATTGTTTGAGCGCACCATCAATGATCACTTGGAAGGTGCTTACAATATGATTTTCCGAGAGGATGGTCATCTGGTTGTTCACCCCAACTACCTGACTGAAATTCGAGAAACAGACGGCCCTTTTGATATTCCTAAGCATGGAGATCAATATCTACGCAATATTTTTCAATTGGTCAAACATAAGTCTGATGACCTGACAGTCATCGAAAATGTGAAGAATGATGAGTATCTTGCTGTTACTAAGATAGCGGGGCCCGATTGGTATTTGGTCACCGTTTATCCCAAATCGCTGTTAGTCCATTTAGCCTTTGATACCGCAAGTTTCATTTTGATTTTAGGCATAATTTCTCTGTTAATTGAGATCACGATGCTGTTTTTGGTGTTGCGTCTGCAAATTGCTAAACCCCTTAATGATTTCATCGGTGCCACCGAACAAGTTACCGCCGGCAATTTCAATCTTAAACTTGATCTGAAGCGACAAGATGAACTTGGTCGTCTGGCTAACTCGTTCAACTCGATGGCTAATGAGGTATACTCCCGTGAAGAGTCACTACGGCAAGCTAACAAACTCAAAGATGAATTTTTAGCCAATACCTCCCATGAACTGCGGACCCCGCTCAATGGGATTATTGGGATTGCTGAATCTCTTCTTGACGGTGTCACTGGTGAACTGGCCGATAATACCAAATCCAACCTCGCTATGATTGTGGGAAGTGGTAAACGATTATCGGCTTTAGTCAATGATGTGCTTGATTTTTCGAGACTGAAACAGAAAGAGATTGAATTACAACAGAAACCGATTGAACTGCGAGAAATTGTTGATGTGGTATTAATACTTAACCAGACATTGGTTGCACAAAAATCGGTGGAACTTGTCAATGCGATCACTGATGAACCAACCGTCTTCGCCGATGAAAATCGCTTACAACAGATTTTATACAATCTGGTTGGCAATGCCATTAAATTCACCGAAAGCGGCAATATCGAAATATCAGCTCAAGTGATCAACCAGCAATTGCAAATTACCGTTGCGGACACTGGCATTGGTATTATGGAAGATAAGTTGAATCGCATTTTTGAATCTTTTGAACAAGCGGAAGGTTCTACTGCTAGAGAATACGGTGGTACTGGCTTAGGTTTAGCGGTTACTAAAAAACTGGTGGAACTGCACGGTGGGAAAATATGGGTTGAATCGACGTTAGGTGTTGGTTCACGCTTTATCTTTACTTTACCCATCTCGGCGGAAAAAGCCAGTGCATTATCCGTAAGTCATGCTGAACTCTCAAAAGTTCAGACCAGTGTGGAAAGAGAAGCGACAATAGAGCAATCGCCTCTAAGCGAGATAGCTTCTACCGGTCAATTTCAAATCATGATAGTTGATGATGAACCTGTCAATTTGCAGGTGCTTTACAACTATTTATCCTTGGAACACTATAGGATTGTGCAAGCCACTTCTGGCTATGAAGCCTTAGCATTTATAGAAGAGGGTATCAAACCCGATGTGATTTTACTGGATGTGATGATGCCGCGGATGACGGGTTATGAAGTGACGCATAAACTGCGTGAAAAATGGCAAGCGATTGAACTACCTATTTTATTGTTGACCGCTAAAAATCAAGTGGAAGATTTGGTCGTCGGCTTGGAAGCAGGAGCCAACGACTATATGACCAAACCCATCTCCAAAAAGGAACTGATTGCGAGAATCAAAACCCATCTGTCTTTGAAAATATTGACAGCCGATTTAGACAGTGTCACGAAGGCAGCCCAAACGTTGGCGGGCGAAATTGTCCTCAGCAAGCTGTTAGAAAAAATGATGCACATCGTTATTGAAAATGCGGGTGCCGAACGTGGCTTATTGATACTTGATAAAGAAGGGCAATGGGTGATTGAAGCTTTGGGTGCGATTAATGTTGATGAAGTGACGGTATTGCAATCACTTTCCCTTGAAAATAGGTTGCCCTCAACCATTGTCAATTATGTGGTAAGTAGCCATGAGCCAGTCATATTAGCCAATGCTATGCAAGAAGGCATTTATACCGAAGACTCCTATATTCGTCAACATCAACTTAAGTCTGCATTATGTAGTCCGATTCTCCATCAGGGGCAATTAATTGGTTTACTTTATTTGGAAAATAATCTCACTCAAGGCGCGTTTACTCCAGCAAGACTCAAGATAATTGATATGCTTTCCTCTCAGGCTGCGATTTCGCTTGAAAATGCCTTGTTATATCGCACCTTGGAACAAAAAGTCGAAGAACGCACCCAAGCACTTTCGCATGCCCTTGACCATTTAAAAACCACTCAAAAACAACTCGTTGAAGCGGAAAAAATGGCCTCTCTGGGTGGTTTAGTCGCGGGCGTGGCCCACGAAATCAATACCCCAGTTGGTGTCAGTTTTTCGGCCAGTTCCTTTTTAGAACAAGAAACCAAGAACTTTCTAAAACTCTATCAAAACGGTAAAATGAAACGTTCTGATTTGAAGGCGTTTCTTGATACCGTGAGTGAAAGTAGTGCGTTAACGGTATCAAATTTGAAACGGTCCGTCGAATTAATCAATAGTTTCAAACAAGTTGCGGTTGATCAAACCACCGAGGAAAAACGGACTTTCAACTTGAAGCGTTATCTGGATGAAATTTTACTCAACCTTCGCCCCAAACTGAAACAGACTCAACATCAAATTGAGATTCAGGGTGATGACAATTTCAGTTTAAACAGTTATCCTGGGACGTTTTCACAAATTATCACCAATCTGGTGATGAACTCACTCATACATGCCTATAAAAAGGATGATGCAGGCACTTTAACGATTAATTACCGAACTCAAGCCGATAAAGTCATTTTTCAATATCAAGATGACGGTAAAGGAATGCCGCCCGATGTATTAAGTAGTGTTTTTGATCCATTTTTCACCACCAATCGTAGCCAAGGCGGAACCGGGTTAGGACTGCATATCGTCTATAATCTGGTTACCCAAAAGCTCAAAGGGGAAATTTCGGTAGAAAGCCAAGTGGGTAAAGGCACCACTTTTATAATTGAATTACCATTTTAGTCTTAACTCGACCGCTGCGAACCAGGGAAGCGAAGCGGTGGTGAGTAGTCTCTGGTAGCCAGGCGTTTAGCTTGGTTTTTCGCAAGCTTTTGTTCCGTCATGGGGGAACTAAGTGAGCTTGCGAATTCGTTACCACGGACGGCCAGAGCCCAAACCAATCTGTGTCGCGGTTCGCTACGGACAAAATGTTTATTACCGCTCATTTTGTCACTCTTTGCCCCGTCGACACTATTTAATATAATATAATATTAGCAAATACTAATATTTTAGCGGTCATAATTCGTGGAATATTGAACCCAAGTTTTTAAAAAAAACTTGGGTTCGAAAACACTATTATTGAAGTGTGACATTGTCAAGTTAAAGTCTAACACTTTATTGGGAGTGTCGTTTAGTAATACTAAGTGCTTGGACATAAATTTTAAGGTATTTGCCTGAGAGATTTTTGAGAATCAAAGACCCGATTAATTATGTCTAGGCACTTATAGCTTAGATCTATAGCATTACAAGTAGATTGAGTGCTTGAGTTTAAATCCTTTCTAAAATAGAATACTTGCAGTTCACTTTAGGAGAAACTATCACTATGTTGACTCTACCTAATTATCAAATAGGTAGTCAGATTTACGAGAGCGTTAACTCGCTCGTCTATCGGGGGCATCGAAAAAAGGATAACCAACCAGTTATCCTAAAAATGCTCAAAGAAGACTACCCCACCCCTGCGGAACTCACCCACTATCGGCAAGAAGATGAAATCATTCATGATTTAGATTTAGCCGGGGTTATCAAAACGTATGGTGTTGAAAAATACCAAAATACGCTCGTCATCATTTTGGACGATTTTGGGGGCACCTCCTTAAAACAAATGATGGCAAATCGTCCATTTTTGGTAAAGGAGTTTTTGCCTATTGCCATCCAAATCGCTGACAGTTTGGGCAATATTCACGCGGCCAATATCATTCACAAGGATATTAACCCTAGTAATGTTATTGTTAATATTGAGACTAACCAATTGAAAATCATTGATTTTGGGATTGCCAGCCGCCTCCCGCGTGAAAATCCTACTCTGAAAAATCCGGAGCAATTAGAAGGGACATTAGCTTATTTATCCCCTGAACAAAGCGGGCGCATCAATCGCAGTTTGGATTATCGCACCGATTTATATTCATTGGGCGTGACTTGTTATGAAATGCTCACAGGGTTTGTGCCTTTTGATGCCACCGATGCAATGGAGTTAGTGCATTGTCATCTTGCAAAAACGCCCGCCCCCGTTTGTGAAGTCAATCCTGATATACCCCAGATTGTTTCCGACATCGTCATGAAATTGATGGCGAAAAATGCCGAAGATCGATATCAATCCGCTTTTGGTGTCAAAGCGGATTTAAAAATGTGCCAAGAAAACATGACAGGTTTGCAGTTTGAACTAGCCCAAAACGATTTTTCCGGCAAGCTGCAAATTCCTCAAAAACTCTATGGCCGTGAAAACGAAGTCAACACATTATTGCAAGCCTTTGAACGAGTAAGTAATGGAAAAACAGAAATGATGCTCATTGCAGGTTATTCAGGTGTTGGCAAAACCGCATTAGTGCATGAAGTGCATAAACCCATGACCGAAAAGCGCGGTTATTTTACGGCGGGCAAGTTTGACCAATTCCAGAAAAACATTCCTTATTCTGCCATTACACAAGCGTTTAATGAATTTTGTCATTATTTGCTGCTGGAAAGCGCGGACACTTTGGCAGCTTGGCAAACAAAAATCTTGGCAGCGGTGGGCAATAACGGCCAAATCATTATTGACATTATCCCCGATTTGGAATTACTCATTGGTAAACAGCCAAAAGTTGCAGAAGTAGAACACGCTGAAGCCCAAAATCGTCTCAAGATTTTTTTCATGAACTTTGTCAAAGCGTTATGCGATAAGGAGCATCCCTTTATTTTGTTTATTGACGATTTGCAATGGGTAGATTCCGCCTCATTGGGTTTACTGAAAAGCATTATGCTTGATGACGAAATTAGGCACCTATTAATTATTGGTGCTTATCGTGATAATGAAGTTGATGGTAGCCACCCATTTATTATGGCAATGGATGAACTGGAAAAAGCCAATGCCATCATTAACACCATTGAATTGGCAAACTTGCTTGGGGGCGATATCAACCATTTATTGCAAGATAGCCTCAAGTGTGAAGAGCTACAAACTCAATCACTCACTGACTTGATTTACCCGAAAACGCAAGGCAATGCCTTTTTCACCCATCAATTTTTGCAAACCTTGTATTTCGAGGCATTATTGCGTTTTGATTTTGAACAGCATCAATGGCAATGGGATGTTGAGAAAATAGCCGCCCAAAATATCACCGATAACGTCGTTGAACTGATGGCCAATAAGATTGATAAGTTGCCTTCAAAAACATCGGCAGTTTTGCAATTGGCGGCTTGCATTGGTAATCAATTTGACCTGTCCATACTGGCTATTATTGATGAACAGGACAAAAAGGATGTATTAGCTGCACTGTGGGAAGTGGTTATCGCAGGATTTATTCAGCCTTTAGACGAAAACTACAAACACCTTGATACAGCGGCGGGAAAATCACAATTCAAGTTTTTACACGATAGGGTACAGCAAGCCGCTTATTCACGGATTGATGATGAGCAGAAACAAGCCATCCATTTACAAATAGGCCGTTTGTTGTTGAAAAATACACCAGCCGATGCATTAGCAGAAAAAGTATTTGATGTTGTGGAACATTTTAATCACAGTATTGAATTACTCAATAATCAAGCCGAGCGACTTAAAGTGGCTAGGTTGAATTTGATGGCGGGACAAAGAGCGAAAATGGCAACGGCTTATGGAGCGGCTGTCAACTATTTAACCGTCGGGCGTTCATGCTTAACCAATTCCAATTGGGAAAGTGAATACGACTTAACATTGGCCTTGTATGAATCCGCAGCAGATGCTGCATACCTCATTGGCGATTTTTCTCAACAAGAACAATTGGTTGAAATCGTACTTAACAATGCCAAATCGTTGTTGGACAAACTAACAGCATACGAAATCAAGATAGTTTCTTATTTTGCACAAAGTCAATGCTTAGAAGCCGTAAAAGTCAAACTCTCCGTGCTGAATTTATTAGGCATTCATTTTCCAGAAAATCCAAGTTCTTCGGATGTTCAGCTTGCCTTAGCGGAAACTCAGTCAAATTTGGGTAATAAATCCATTGAGGATTTAGTTAATCTGCCAGAAATGACTGATCCTAATAAACTGATTGCCATGCGTGTCCTTTCAAGAGGATATGCACCGGTTCTTTTCAATGTTCCTAAACTGGCGCACCTGATGGCTTGTGAACAAGTTAATCTGTCAATCAAATATGGCAATACACCCGCTTCGGTTGTAGGGTATAACATGTATGGCATTTTTCTGTGTCAGGATGTGGGAGACATTGAAGCTGGATTTAGGTTTGGGGAACTTTCCGTGCGTCTGTTGAAACAGTATAATGTTAAGGAATTTCAAGCACGGGTATTAATGTACGTTAACTTTTGTATACGCTATTGGAAGCGACCTCTCAAAGAAACACTGCAACCTTTTCGAGAAGCCTATCAAGTTGCATTGGAAGTGGGAGATTTAGAATTTGCCTCCTACAATACGGTTGACTATTCAATGTATTCATTGTTTAGCGGCAAAGAACTGCCTATATTGGAACAAGAGATGGCTATGACGAGTTCGGCATTAAAACAAATCAAGCAAGAGTATCCTTTTTATGTGCATGCGATTTATCAACAAACCGTCTTGAACCTGATGGGTCGTAATAATTCAGTCGATTTTCCGCCTTGTCGTTTAATTGGTGATGTGTATAACGAAGAAATTATGTTACCACGCTACCAAGAAGCAAACGATGACTATTCCATATTTTGTTTATCTTCCAATAAACTTTTCTTGTGTTATCTGTTTCAGGAATACCAGAGTGCATTTGAACATGCCACAGTGGCAGAACCGCTTGTACAGTTTACGGAAGGTGCCTATTTGATGCCTCTTTTTGTATTCCATGATTCTCTGGCACGACTAGCGGTTTACCCTGATGCCGAGCCGTCTGCTAAAGAAAGCCTTCTCAAAAAGGTAACTGCTAACCAAGAACAGATGCAAGATTGGGCCAAACACGCGCCCATGAATTTTCAGCACAAATATGATTTAGTTGAAGCAGAACGTTCTCGCGTGTTGGGCAAATTTGGTGATGCCAGAGAATTTTATGATAAAGCCATCGCGCTTGCCCATGAGAATGAATATCTCAATGAAGAAGCTTTAGCTCACGAACTTGCTGGTCTGTTTTATCTGGCTAAAGGGCAAACTAAATTTGCCCAAGTTTGTCTGCGTGATGCCCATTATGCTTATCAACAATGGGGAGCAACAGCCAAAGTTAAGGATTTAGAGGCAAAACATCCGCAATTGCTCTGGGACAGAAAATCGAACACACTAGAATCCACTCTAAAGTCAACAACGGTAATGGCTTCGATTTCAACTCGGTTGCAAACCTCAACCATGTTAGACTTAGACAGTGTGACGAAGGCTGCCCAAACGTTGGCGGGAGAAATTGTCCTAAGCAAGCTGTTAGAAAAAATGATGCACACGCTTATAGAAAATGCGGGTGCCGAACGTGGCTTGTTGATACTTGACCAAGAAGGGCAATGGGTGATTGAAGCTGAGGGCGCATTCGAGGTAGATGAAGTGACGGTATTGCAATCGCTTCCAATCGAAAACAGGTTGCCCTCAACTATTGTCAATTATGTGGTTAGAAGCCGCGAACCTTTGGTCTTAGCCAATGCCATGAACGATGGTATTTATACCGAAGACAACTATATTCGCCAACACCAACTCAAATCAGTTTTAGGTAGTCCGATTCTTCATCAGGGGCAATTAATTGGCTTGCTTTACTTGGAAAATAATCTCACGGAAGGCGCGTTTACTCCGGCACGACTCAAAGTGGTTGACATGTTGTCTTCTCAAGCGGCGATTTCTCTTCAAAATGCGTTATTGTATCGAACACTAGAACAAAAAGTGGAAGAACGCACCCAAGCACTTTCGCATGCCCTTGAACATTTAAAAACCACACAAAAACAACTAGTTGAAGCAGAAAAAATGGCCTCTCTTGGTGGTTTAGTCGCGGGCGTGGCTCACGAAATCAATACACCAGTTGGTGTCAGTTTTTCGGCCAGTTCATTTTTAGAAAAAGAAGCCAAGGAGTTTATCAAACTCTATCAAAGCGGTAAAATGAAACGTTCGGATTTGAATGCCTTTCTTGAAACCGTGACTGAAAGTAGTGCCTTAACGGTATCGAATTTGAAACGATCCGTCGAATTAATCAAGAGTTTCAAACAAGTCGCGGTTGATCAAACCACCGAGGAAAAACGGACTTTCAACTTGAAGCGCTATCTGGAGGAAATTTTACTCAACCTTCGCCCCAAACTGAAACAGACTCAACATCAAATTGAGATTCAGGGTGATGACAATCTCAGTTTAAACAGTTATCCGGGGACGTTTTCACAAATTCTCACCAATCTGGTGATGAATTCACTCATACATGCCTATAAAAAGGATGATGCCGGCACTTTAACGATTAATTACCGAACTCAAGCCGATAAAGTCATTTTTCAATATCAAGACGACGGTAAAGGAATTCAGCCCGATGTATTAAGTAGTGTTTTTGACCCATTTTTCACCACGAATCGCAGCCAAGGCGGAACCGGGTTAGGACTGCATATCGTCTATAATCTGGTTACCCAAAAGCTCAAAGGCGAAATTTCGGTAGAAAGCCAAGTGGGTAAAGGCACCACTTTTATAATTGAATTACCATTTTAGGTAGTGCTAAATTAGTAGTGGTATAAACCTGACAGGTTTTAAACACCTGTCAGGTTTTGTCGGAGAAATCACTACTTTTTTAGCATTACCCTATTTTATTTTTAAGTACAAGGAATAATAAGTGCAATAAACCGCTGCCATTCGCTCAACTTCATAGCTAAAAGCTTTGACTTATGTATAGCGTTTCCCGATTGAATGAAGTACAAATTTATTTTGCGTTGGAATGCATGTTATTTTGCGTTTTCGTTCCAAATTTATTTTGCTGCTTGTTTTCGTTCCAAATTTATTTTTGCGAAGGTAAAGTGAACTGTACGTCATGAGATCGGGAAATGCTATATAACGATAGATACAATATCCCCCATTCAAAAAAAGAAGATAACATGAATACCTCAAAAAAACGCAAAATCGACCAAAATGATGAAGTGTTGTTTGCCGAGGAAGATAATGATCAAGTGTTGTTTACAGATGAAGACAATGATGAAGTATTGTTTACAGATGAAAACCATGATGAAGTGTTGTTTGCCGAAAACGAGTCTAAAGCTCAAAATGAACCCCACAATGGAATCACAGCTGAAAAAACGGGGAGGCAACCGAATACTCAAGACACTTGGAAAATATTCATTGTCGATGATGACATTGAAGTACATCAGGTAACCAAAATGATGCTTCGCAAAATTCGCTTTGAAAATAAAGGACTCACTTTTCTCAGTGCTTACTCGGCAGCAGAAGCAAAGATTGTCGTCCAAAAACATCAAGACATCGCCATGATTTTTCTTGATGTTGTCATGGAAGAAGATGATGCGGGATTACAATTTGTCAAATATCTCCGCGATGAAATCAAAAATCGTCTGGTACGAATTGTTCTGAGAACCGGACAACCAGGAATGGCACCAGAAGAAGATATCATTATTAAGTACGATATCAATGATTACAAAGAAAAGGGAGAACTAACCGCAAAAAAAATGTTGACCACCGTGTTTAGCACACTCAGATCATTTCGTGATTTAACCACCAATGAACTCCTCAAAACGGAAAATGTGCGTATGAAAGCGGAGTTAGACATAGCACACCGAATACAACAGATGGCTTTACCCCTTACATCCGAACTGAAGGAAATTAAGGAGTTAGACATTGCCGGCTTTATGGAACCTGCGGACGAGGTGGGTGGTGATTACTATGATGTTCTACAGTATCACAAGGGACGGCTCAAAATAGGCATAGGGGATGTCACTGGACATGGTTTAGAAAGTGGCATTTTGATGCTTATCGTACAAACCACCGTGCAAAGTTTGTTGGAAAGTGGTATTACAGATTCTGAGAAGTTCTTAAACATCCTCAATAGCGTCATTTATAACAGTGTACATCGGATGAAACTGGATAAAAATTTAACACTGTCATTATTGGATTATCAAGATGGCGTATTGCAACTGACGGGGCAACATGAAGAAGTCTTATTAGTTCGTAAAAGTGGTCAAATTGAACGAGTTGATACTTTTGATTTAGGTTTTATGGTTGGCGTGGTAGATGACATTGCCAAATTGGTGTCGCATCAAGAAATATCCTTGCAAAAAGGCGATGGTATTGTGCTATATACCGATGGCATTACCGAGGCGCGAAATCCGCAAGAAGAACAATATGGGATAGAACGCTTGTGTGAAGTCGTCAGCCATCTGTGGCATCGAACGGCCAAAGAAATTCAACAAGCCGTTGTAGCCGATGTCAAGCAATACATTGACACGCAAAAGGTGTATGATGACATTACTTTGCTTGTTTTGAAACAAAAATAAATACACAACCATAACTACAGGAATTGTATATAAGAAGGGATAAACCATTTGGTTTAAAATCCTTTATTATATATAATCCCTACAGTTCACTTTAGGAGAAACTCTCACTATGTTGACTCTACCTAACTATCAAATAGGTAGTCAGATTTACGAGAGCGTTAATTCGCTCATTTATCGGGGGCATCGAAAAAAGGATAACCAACCGGTTATCCTTAAAATGCTAAAACTTGACTACCCCACCCCAGCGGAACTTACACGCTATCGGCAAGAATATGAAATCATGCATGATTTCGATTTAGCCGGGGTTATCAAAGCGTATGATATTGAAAAATACCAAAATACGCTCGTCATCATTTTGGAGGATTTTGGGGGCGAATCCTTAAAACAAGTGATGGCCGAACAGCCATTAACTTTGAAAGCGTTTTTGCCTATTGCCATCCTTCTTTCTGACAGTTTGGGCAATATTCACGCGGCCGATATCATTCACAAGGATATTAACCCTAGTAATATTGTTGTGAATGTTGACACTAAGCTATTGAAAATCATTGATTTTGGGATTGCCAGCCGCCTACCGCGTGAAAATTCCACCCTCAAAAATCCAGAGCAATTGGAAGGCACATTAGCCTACATTTCGCCAGAACAAACCGGGCGCATCAATCGCAGTCTGGATTATCGCACAGACTTATATTCCTTGGGCGTGACGTTTTACGAATTGCTCACAGGCACTGTGCCTTTTGAGAGCACTGATGCAATGGAATTAGTCCACTGTCATATTGCAAAAACGCCTTTCCCTGCTTGTGAAGTTAATCCTGATATACCTCCAATAGTTTCTGACATCATGATGAAACTGCTGGCAAAAAACGCTGTAGATCGTTATCAATCCGCTTTTGGTTTAAAAGCAGATTTAGAGAAATGTTTAACTTTAACTAAAAAAGTGTTTGGTAATAAGTTATTTTCTACTCACTTTGAATTAGCCCAAAACGATTTTTCGGGAAAATTTGAAATTCCCCAAAAACTCTATGGGCGCAAAAACGAAGTCAATACTTTATTACAAGCCTTTGAACGTGTCAGTCAGGGCACAACCGAAATGATGTTAGTGACCGGCTATTCTGGTGTGGGCAAAACCACCCTAGTGCATGAAGTCCATAAACTCATGACTGAAAAGCGCGGTTATTTTGCGGCCGGTAAATTTGACCAATTCCAGAAAAACATCCCTTATTCTGCTATTACGCAAGCGTTTAATGAATTTTGTCGTTACTTGCTGATGGAAAACGCGGAAACTTTGGCAAACTGGCAAACTCAAATCTTGGAGGCGGTGGGCAATAACGGCCAAATTATTATTGACGTTATTCCAGATTTGGAATTAATCATTGGTAAACAACCCCGCATAGAAAAAGTAGGACCGACTGAGGCGCAAAACCGTTTCAATATCTTTTTCGTGAATTTTATCAATGTATTATGCAATAAGGATCATTCTTTCATTTTGTTTATTGACGATTTGCAATGGGCGGATTCTGCCTCATTGGGTTTACTTAAAAACATTATGCTTGATGATGAAATCCAACACTTGTTAATTATTGGGGCTTATCGTGAGAATGAAGTTGATAGCACTCACCCATTTATGATGGTGCTTTCTGAACTGGAAAAAGCCAATACCACCATTAACACCATTGAATTGGCCAATTTGCGTGAGGGCGATATCAACCGGTTATTGCAAGATAGCCTTTCGTGTGAAGCGGGGAGAGTTCAACCACTCAGTGACTTGATTTACCAGAAAACACAAGGCAATGCTTTTTTCACCCATCAATTTTTGCACACCTTGTATTTCGAGGCGTTATTGCATTTTGATTTTGAACAACTAAAATGGCGATGGAATGTTGAACAGATAGCCGCCCAAAATATCACCGATAACGTGGTTGAATTGATGGCCAACAAGATTAACAAGTTGCCTTCAAAAACCTCAAAGGCTTTGCAATTGGCGGCTTGTATGGGTAATCAATTCGAGTTGTCCATATTGGCTATTATTTATGAGCAGGACCAAAACGAAACGTTATCTGTATTACATCCAGCGGTTGTCGGAGGGCTTATTCAGCCTTTAGATGAAAACTACAAACACCTTGAAGTGGGTGAAAAATCTCAATTCAAATTTTTACACGATAGGGTACAGCAAGCAGCAATTGCCCTGATTGATGATGAACAAAAACAAGCTGTCCATTTACAAATAGGCCGTCTGCTATTAAAACACACGCCGTCTGAAAGTCTTCAAGAGAGGATATTTGATGTAGTGGGTCATTTGAATATCGGGAACACTCTGATAACGAGTCCAGTCGAAAAAAATGAGCTTGCCCGGTTGAATCTGATAGCCGGACAGAATGCTAAATCGGCATTTGCTTATAATGCTGCGTTGCAATACCTGATCCAAGGAATTGCTTTATTGCCAGACTCTGGTTGGCAATCCCAATACCAATTATCATTATCTTTATATGAAGAAGCCACCGAAGTCTCATTTCTCAGTGGTCAATTTGAACGGATAGATCATTTTGCAGAAATAACCTTGCAACATGCCAAAACCGCGTTGGACACCACTAAAGTCTACGAGACGAGGATAGCCCACTATTTTTCACAATTACAGATGGATAAAGCACGCAATACCGGCCTTGAAGCCCTCAACCGTTTGGGGATTCATTTTCCAGACACACCAACGCCGGAAGATGTCCAACGTGGTTTGGAAGAAATAGAAAGGCTACTGACAAAAAAACAGATGATTTTGGATGACTTACTTCATTTGCCGCTTATGACAGAACCGCTGCAACAGGCCACCATGCGACTTCTCTCCAGTACGATAGCGCCGTGCTTCGTATCATCCCCAATGTTATTGCCCTTGTGTGTGTTTAAAATGGTCAACCTGTCCATAAAGCACGGTAATATGTCTCTTTCTGCTTTTAGTTACGCCTATTTGGGTTTAGTTTTGGTGGCTTTCTTTAATAACCTTGAACGTGGTTACCAGTTTGGGCAATTATCTCTCAATGTGTTAGCCAAACTCGAAGCCAAGGAGGTGAAAAGCAAAATCGTTGTGATTTTTGAGCTGAGCATCCGTCCTTGGATGGAACCTCTCTCCAAAACCATTTCTCCAATGCGAGAAGGATATCAAAATGGGCTGGAAACAGGGGATATTGAATGGGGTACTTATTGTCTTTCGTATGAAGGGTGGTATCGATTTTTGTTAGGAGAATCCCTGTTTCAGCTTGAACCCGTCATGGAAAGTGTCAACAAAACTTTGTTGCGGTTAGCCCAAGGGGGAACCATCACCTATTATAGACCGCTTCAGCAAACAGTATTAAATTTGCAAGGCAAGGTTAAGCAACCTTCTCGCTTGAAAGGTACTGTCTATGATAGCGAAAAAGCCTTTTCGACTCTTCAACAAGGGAATAACAGAAGCGCTATCTTTTATTCCGCTTTCTGTGAGCTAATGCTTGCTTATCTATTCCGCGATTATGAGAAAGCCCAAGCATCAGCCAAAAGAGCTGAGGAATACCAAGACGGTTCACCAGGCAGTGTGCATGTGGCTTATTTCTATTTTTATGATTCTCTGATTCAAGCGGCTTTATGTGCTGATGTTTCAGTAGAAAAACAGGCAAAAATGCTGAATAAGATTGCCAATAATCAGGAAAAATTAAAATTCGTGGCTCTGCACGCCCCGATGAATTTCCAACATAAGTATGATTTGGTTGAAGCCGAAAAATCCAAAGTACTAGGGCAATTGGAAGTATTTGATTTATATGAAAAAGCCATTGCAGGGGCCAGAAAGAACGAATATATTCAAGAGGAAGCCCTAGCCTACGAATTAGCCGCCAAATTTTATTTAGGGCGTAGCATGGAAAAAATTGCTCAAACCTATATGACAGAAGCGCATTATCGCTATCAACAATGGGGCGCTTTAGCTAAGGTAAGAGATTTAGAAGAGAGATATCCACAATTTCTGGTTTCCAAAACGACTCCCGCAATGAATGCTGAGTTCACTATTTCAGCAACGAGAATGGTGTCCCATTCAACAAAAGGGGCTTCAGAATGGCTAGATTTGAACAGTATCATGAAGGCCGCTCAAACCCTATCTGGCGAAATCGTTTTGAGCCAATTGCTTGAAAAAATGATGCACATCGTGATTGAAAATGCCGGAGCAGAAACCGGTTTTTTACTGCTTAATCAACAAGATAACTGGTTTATCGAAGCCTCAGGGCAGGTTAATAGCAATGAAATCAACGTATTGCAATCTCTTTCCATTGAGAATCAACCCATTGCTCAAACGATTATCCAGTATGTGGAAAGAACACAAGAACACGTCGTCTTGAATCATGCCACCCAAGAAGGCCAATTTACCCGCGATCCGTATATTAAAAAACAGCATCCTAAATCGGTGCTATGTGCGCCGCTCATCAACCAAGGTAAACTCAGTGGGCTCTTATATTTAGAAAACAACTTGACGACAGGCGCATTTACTCCAGAGCATTTAGAAGTGCTAAAAGTCCTCTCATCACAACTCGCGATTTCAATTGAAAACGCGCTCTTGTATCGGACACTTGAGCAAAAAGTATTGGAAAGAACGGCTCAACTCGCTCAACGCACTGATCAGCTTGCCCAAGCGAATGAAGAAATTACGGCCCTTAATGAACAACTCCAGTCAGAAAATCTTCGCATGAGTGCCGAATTAAATGTATCGCGCCGACTACAAAAAATGCTCTTACCTAGTGAGAAGGAACTTGAGGCCATTGACGGTTTAGATATTGCCGGTTTTATGGAACCAGCCGCGGAAGTGGGTGGCGATTACTACGATGTTCTCCAACACAACGGACGGATTTTATTTGGTATTGGCGATGTCACGGGACACGGTTTAGAAAGTGGGGCCTTAGCCATTATGGTACAATCTTCAATTCGCACTTTACTCGCCTTGAATGAAACCGATCCCGTTAAATTTTTCAGTGCGCTGAATCAAATGGTTTTCCACAACGTTCAGCGAATGGGTGCTGAAAAAAGTTTGACATTAGCTTTAGTCGATTATCAACAAAACCAACTCTATTTAAGCGGGCAACATGAAGATATCATTGTGGTGCGACAAGGAACGGTGGAATTGATAGACACTTTCGATTTAGGTTTTCCGATAGGATTAGAACCCGATATTGCTGATTTTGTCAAAGCAACCCAAGTGTCGTTAAATGCAGGTGATGTTGTCGTGCTTTATACTGATGGCATTACCGAAGCTGAAAATCAGTCGAAGGAATATTATGGGTTAGAGCGATTATGTCAAATTGTCCAACACAACTGGCTTAGAACCGCTGAGGAGATTCAACAAGCGGTGATTGATGACGTGCGCCAATTTATTGCTGAGCAAAAGGTGTATGATGATATTACGTTGCTGGTTTTAAAACAACAATAACGGAAAGCGATTTGTTATAAGAAGTAATAACTACAAGGATTAGTTATAAGAATGGATAAACCCAAAGCTCGTTTGCTTTTGACTTATCCGCATCGAATAACGAATCGCTTTCCGTTATGCCTTTCTTATAACTAATCCTTGTAGTTTGTATAAGGGATAAACCCAAACCTTACCACGATATAATCCTTATCCTAGCAATTCTTGTGCTTTTGATTTATTCCGTTATGCTTTTCTTATAACTAATCCTTGTAGTTTGTATAAGGGATAAACCCAAACCTTGCCACGATATAATCCTTTTTTATAAACAATCCTTGTCGTTTGCTTTTGAATTATCCTTTATTACCCCAGTGCCGCAACGATCACTTGCAACGATCACTCTTCTCATGGTATTGAAACTTTAGAACGAATGCACTAGGATATCCCCGCATTTAGACAACGGCCCCCGCTGTTGGCTATAAAAACAAATGACAACTTATTTTTCTGAAACGCTATGAAAGAGGAAAAAAGGACAATTTAAAATGATTAAAGAAGTCGAAATCAACAATTTCAGATGTTTTGGCCACTCCAAATTTTCTGGATTCAGCCGAATTAACTTAATCGGTGCTCAAAATAATGGCGGTAAAACCGCCTTTTTAGAAGCACTCTATTTAAATCATTCGCCGCAAGTTTCCACCTTGATGCAGCTGCGCGGCATGAATCAAGAAGTGATTAAAGCATATCCCGAAAAAGCGTGGGATAACCTGTTTTTAAATCAAGATAAGCAGTCGCCTATCACGATCACCTCATTGGACGATGAGAATACCGCCAATCGCCTAACACTCGAAGTCGGCCAGTCTAAACTCGCGACTCAAGACAGCTTGTCTGAAGTGTTATTACACGATGCGGAATCTGAGATCGCGATTTTAAACTTCACCTCGCAAATAGACGACAACATCAGGCCTCTTGTCTCGTTAGTCGCGCATTCTGAAGGCGTGCTAGTCAAAACGAATGGTGCCAAATTAGACGATTTGAATTTAAAAACCATTTCGTTTATACCCGCCATCGGCAATGCCTCCCCAAAAAGCCTTGCCAAGTTATTTGACAAATGCTACCTAAAAGGCCATTGCGATACCGTCCTGAAAGCCTTTCAACTCATTGATTCCTCAATCAATAATGCCATCACCTTGAATATTGGCGAACCCCTGCTTTATATAGAAAGACAGCGTGGCAATGTGATGCCTTTATCGGTTTTCGGAGATTCCCTCAATCGAGTCGCTGATTTATTTCTCAAATCAGTCAATACGCCTGCTGGCATTATGCTGATAGATGAAATTGAGAATGGTATTCACCATACCAAGCAAAAAGCATTGTGGGAAATGCTACTGGATAAAACGCTTAATGTCCAGATTTTTGCCACAACCCATAGTTTAGAAATGCTTCAAGCATTTACAGAAGCCGCTTTAGAAAGCGATATTGGAGACGAGTGTGCTTACTTTAAATTGGCACGGCATATTAAAACTGGTGAGATTTTAGGTATGAAACATGACCTAGACATTTTGGATTATGGTTTAACACATCACAAAGGAGTTAGAGGTGCTTAATGTTCTCATTGTGGAAAGTGAAAACGATCAATACTTTGTTGAAGCGTTGATCACTCATTTGAATTATCAAGAGATTAATGTTGTCGATCCGATTTGTGCCGTGGATGATTATAAATGTTTAGGCGGCTTAAGTCTGAAACGCTTAAAAGAGGCGCTTTTTTACTTAAAAGATGAAGTTCAAACCGCCAATGGCATTCAGAAAATCGGCATTATTCTCGACAGAGATAACGAAACGGAGGCCAATAGACTGGAACTGGTTAATACAGCCATACAAGCCATCTTTGAAACGGATCAATCATTCTCGTCTACAAGTGAATTGATCACGATAGATATCGACAGCGATTCTCAGGTGAAAATGGCCTGTTATTTCACCCATGTTGAGGGTAAAGGCGAACTTGAAACGGTTCTCAAAGCCATTAAAAATCAAGATTCCACTTATGCCGATTGTTTATTTCATTGGAAAGATTGCCTAGAAGAGCAAGGTAAGCCAATCAAAGAGAAAGAGTTTGATAAATTGTGGGTGAATTTTTATCAACGCTTTGATTGTTGCGATAAAAAAGACAGGTATCAGGCTGCCAGAAAATGCAATCCTGAAGCCTCGATGAAAAAAGGGATTTACAATTTGGATTCCCCCGTTTTAGACGACTTTAAGCAATTTTTAAGTCTATTTAGGTAAAAATGTAGTGGTCAGGTTATTCTTGAAATGATTGAATGAATCATCGTCAATCATGATAAGAGGCAGAATTGAGTGTTTGTAGGGGCGAACCTACGTGTTCGCCCTACGTGTTCGCCCTCTTCTAAGATGGTGGGCAAGTTCGTTTCGACGCAGGGCGTCGAAACGAACTTACCCACCCTACATTAATATAAAATTATTTCTAAAATCGAATAGAGAAAAATCATGTTAAGTTCTTATGATCAAGTGGTTTTGCAGCATTTTAGCAGCCATTATCCTAAACGTTGGGAAAAAATCATGGTCATCATGATATGGTTATTACCCCTCATAGTATTGTTCACCTTATTTGATGCAGAACCAGAGGCCTTAAAATGGATCACAGAAGATTGGATGATAGGCTTGATTCGTGCATTGGAAAAAATTCAGGAAGAACCCTGGATACTGTTCAAGATTGCCTCGTTTCTCTTGTCTTTTTTGCCCCCAATCTATATGTATCGGGCACACTATCATGAACGTTTATTCCTCACACAGGTGGGTATGCGTTATCAATCTCCCTTGCCTTTGTTTTTGCAATGGATTAAGCCAGATTGGTTGATCAAGTGGTCACAAATTAAATCCGCTTATTTGTTTGATTCTAATCAGGAACTGAGTCAAAAAACGTTGAAAATATTAGGGCTATTAGCCCTATTGCTTGGGGCAGGTGTGTTGTATTGGATGTTTTATTTTTAATTTTTGGGCAATCCACAGCGAAAGCCCAGATTGTAGAGAGGGCAACTACAAGGATTGCCTCTACCATAAGAGGGTGATATGTAGGGGCAATCCCTTGTGGTTGCCCTTAGTATATTATTAATAATTTGGACTTGCCTTATTATTTTGGAGATCAACATGAAAAAATTATTGACTGATCGTTTTGCATACAAAGTTGTTATAATATTTTATTTGCTACCCTTTCTTGCCTTTGCAGATAATTCAGAACTTCAGGAGAAAAATTTATCCAAACCGCTAATTGTTGGTAGTGAATTGGACTATTTTCCCTTCGCCATGCAAAACAAAAAAGGTGAAGCTGATGGTTTTAGTGTCGAACTGTTCAAAGCCGTTGCTCAAGTTATGGGATTTGAAGTTAAATTTCGGGTTGGGCCTTGGAATGAAGTGCGTCGCGCATTAGAAAAGGGGGAAATTGATGCTCTGCCTCTTGTCTCTTATTCCGAAAAGAGAGAAAAGGTTTTTGATTTCACCACGCCGCATACTGTTTCTTATGCCGCTATTTTTGTTCGCAAAGGAGAAGAGACTATTCATTCTGAAGAAGAATTGCAGGGTAAAAAAATAATTGTCATGCAGGGCGATGCTACCCATGATTACTTGATTAAACATTATTTTACTCACAATCAGCATATACATTTAGTCAAAACGGTGTCAGACGCGCTCCGTTTGCTCGCTTCAGGACAGGAAGATTTTGCCCTAGTGCCAAGGCTAGTTGGCCTCATAACTGCAAAGGAGTTGAACTTGACCAATATTGAGATGACTGGCCCTAAAATTAATGTCTATGGGCGTGGCTATGGTTTTGCCGTCAAAGACGGTAATACGGTATTGCTGGCCCACTTAAATCAAGGCCTTAGCATTGTTAAAGCCTCCGGTCAATATGATGAAATTTATGACAAATGGTTTGGCATTGTGGATCCAAGAGGCATTTCTATGGAAATCATCTATCAATATGCCACCCTTGTTTTGAGCGTTTTTTTAGTTATTTTGAGTATCGCCTTTTTATGGTCATGGAGTCTTAGGCGAGAGATCAAACAACGTAAACTGGCTGAAAAATTTTTACAAAAAACTAACGATGAGTTGCAACAAGCTAAAAATAAAGCCGAAACATCTAATAAGGCTAAAAGTACTTTCCTAGCCAACATGAGCCACGAACTTCGCACTCCACTCCATGCGATTCTTGGTTTTACTGATTTGATAAAACGTGATTCGACAACAAGCCCCAGTCAATTAGAAAACCTAGACATTATTAGTCATAGTGGTGAGCATTTGTTAGCTTTGATTAATGATGTGTTAGAAATGTCTAAAATTGAGGCGGGACGGGCTACCTTTAATGAAGAGAGTGTTGATCTTCATCAACTTCTTAAGGATATTGCCGAAATGATGCGTATTCGGGCGAAGCATAAAGGGCTTCAGTTTATTTTAGAACATGAACCGACACTTGAACATTTCATTACGACTGATGCCGGTAAATTGCGTCAAATCTTAATTAACTTTATTGGCAATGCCATTAAGTTTACTAAAAACGGTGGTGTAAGCTTACGGGTTCACAGCCAAAAACAGGATACAGATAGGAAATGCCAGCTCTTTTTTGAAATTGAAGATACGGGCATCGGTATCGCTGAACAAGATTTAAAAACCATCTTTGATCCCTTTATCCAAGTGGGTAAACAACGTGCCGGTTCGGAAGGAACCGGTTTGGGGCTGCCCATAACCCGTCATGACATTCAGATGTTAGGGGGACAGCTTGAAGTGACGAGTCAGCTAGGGGAAGGTTCGCTGTTTAAATTCTTCATATCAGTCTTATTAGCTAAGGCGGATGATATTGAAAAGCAGACAAGTCTTCGTCGCATTGTTGGATTGTCTCCTAAACAACCCGTTCCGCGTATTTTGATCGTTGAGGATATCCGCGAAAATAGATTATTATTGAAAAAGATGCTACTTAAAGTAGGCTTTGAAATACAGGAGGCTGTCGATGGTCAAGAAGCCATCACCGCATTTGAACAATGGCATCCTGCCCTCATTTGTATGGATATGCGTATGCCCGTCATGGATGGCTATGAAGCAACTAAACGGATTAAAACCAGCACAGCCGGCAAAGAAATCGTGATAATGGCTCTGACTGCCAGTATTTTCAAAGAAGAAAAGGCTAAAGTGATGGCTGCCGGCTGCGATGATTTTCTCCGCAAACCGTATCGGGAAGAGGAACTTTTGGCAATGATAGGCAAGCATTTGAATATTGAGTATCTCTACGAAGAAGTTAAGGGAGAAAAAACAGATTCAGTAGAAGTGACACTTGATGACAAGTCAATGTTAACGGCCTGGCTTGCTCTTTCTGATGATGTAAAAAATGAATTAAATCAGGCACTTAAAGAACTTGATATAGATTTAGTGGACTCTGCCATTAAACATATTGCAGAACAGAATACCGATTTGGCGAAGGCTATGCAGCCTTATGTTGATGGTTTTCAATATGAACAATTAGCAAACTTGCTAAGTACTGAACCATAAATTTTCATGTATTTTAATTAAAAGAAATAATTAAGAAGAGGGGCAACCACAAGGGATTGCCCCTACGGACAAAAATGATGATGAACAACAAAGAACGAATAGAACCAACTGACAGTAACATCTTAATTGTCGATGACGATCCAGCCGGTATACGCTTTCTATCCATGCTGCTAAAAGACAAAGGTTACACAGTCCGAATTGCACTGAATGGGCAAGCTGCGCTTGATACCTTAACAACAAAATTACCGGATTTGATCTTGTTGGACATTACAATGCCTGAGATGAATGGTTTTGAAGTTTGTCAACATTTGAAAGCTTCAGAGCAATATAAAGAAATCCCAGTGATATTTATCAGCGGTTTGGAAAAAACAGTTGATAAAGTAAAGGGATTTCAATTTGGGGGTATTGATTATATTACCAAGCCTTTTGCTCCTGAAGAAGTTTTAGCACGGGTTAAAACCCACTTATCTTTGCGGATAATGCAACGCCGTCTTGAGAAGCAGAATATCCAGTTGCGGGAGGCCAGTGAGCAACTGGAAAGGCGTGTTCAGGAACGCACTCAAGCATTACATGAACAACAGAAATTACTGGAAACGGTATTTAACAGCACACCTGATTTATATGTGTTGAAGGATGAGAAGGGTATCTATAAAAGCGTCAATACAGCATTCTGTGATTTTGTAGGAAAGTCAAAGCAAGAGATCATTGGAAAAACAGATTACGAGTTATTCCCAGCCGAAGAGGCTGAAAAATATATTGAGGGGGATAAAGCGGTTATAGAAGGAGGGCAGCAACAAAAAGAAGAAAGGGAAGTCATGGGCACCTCTGGCATTCAATGGTTAAAAGTTGTCAAAACAGCCGTTTTAAATGAAAATGGCAACTGTACGGGAATTCTTTGCTCACTGACCAATATTTCCGAATTGAAAGAAACGGAGCAAGCATTACTTACCGCTAAAGAAATAGCGGAATCCGCTAACCGTGCCAAAAGTGAATTTCTCGCCAATATGAGCCATGAAATCCGTACCCCTATGAACGCCGTGATTGGTTTCAGTGAATTATTGTCGGAATTGGTAACAGAGCATAAGCAAAAATGTTATCTTAATTCCATTCAAACGGCCGGCAAAGCTTTGCTTACTTTGATTAATGATATACTTGATCTGTCTAAGATTGAAGCAGGGCGACTGGAAATTCAGTACGAAGCCATCAGCCCACAGCTGATTTTCAAGGAATTACAGCAAATTTTTGCGATTAAAGTTGCCGAGAAAAACTTAAAATTTATCGTAGATATTGATAAAGAATTACCACAGACTCTACTCCTGGACGAAACTCGGTTACGTCAAATATTACTCAACCTGATCGGTAATGCGATCAAGTTTACCACGAAGGGGTATATCAAACTGAGTGTCCGGAAAACTTATACTGTGGAAGATCACAGCCAAATTGATTTGATCATTGCCGTAGCAGATACTGGCATCGGCATTCCACCCAGTCAACGAGAGATGATTTTTGAATCCTTCCGTCAGCAAGAAGGACAAAGTACTCAGCAATATGGGGGAACCGGACTTGGATTGGCCATTACCAAACGTTTGGTAGAAATGATGAAGGGTCAAATTGCGGTTAAAAGTAACGACGTGCAAGGAAGCATTTTTGAAATAACATTACGGCATGTCGATGTTTCTGCCACCCAGTCTTCTGCCAAAATATCAAAAGAACGCCTTGGTATTCATAACATTGCCTTTGCAAAAGAGCGCGTATTGACAGTAGATGATATTGAATCCAACCGCCATCTCATTAAAGGATGGCTTTCTCAAGTCAACTTAGAAGTTATAGATGCCGAAAGTGGGCAAAATGCTATACTTCTCGCTAGGGAATACCATCCTAGCCTCATTTTAATGGATTTAAGAATGCCGGAAATGGATGGCTATGAAACGAGCCAACGGTTAAAAGCCAATCCGGCTACCCAAAATATACCGGTTATTGCTTTAACCGCTTCTGTTACTCAAGACACGAAATCCAAAGTAAAAGAATACCGCTTTGATGGTTATTTATCCAAACCCGTCAAGTTGCATGATCTCTTATACGAATTATCGCATCATTTAAAACACAAGATTATTGACGCATCCGTTGTTCCAAAAATGGCTACTTTGGTTGAGACTTTTACCATGCCACCACCAGAAAGCATCACCAACCTGCCTTTCCTTATAGAAGCACTTGAACAAGACGTTATGCCGATTTGGGAGGAGACAAGTGCTATTATAGACATAGAGATGATTGAAGAATTTATCGACAAGCTTATGATATTGGGGCACGAGCAGAAGATAACGGCTCTTATTAACTATTGTAAAAATTTGCAGAAGTTGGCTCAAGAGTTCGACATAGCCCATATTGAAATCATGTTGAATAAATTTCCTGATATGGTAGAACAGATCAAAGGGGGAAGAAGTTAAGCCTGGGCGAACACCCCTACAGCCCCTACAACTAGTGCAGCGGAAATATCCAGACCACCCAGCCATCAAAAGCCAACAGCTTTTCACGCCAAAGATTTTGCGCGCAAAATCTTTGGCGTGAACCGGAGGTCAGCGAAGCTAAAGCAGTTGTCTAAAAGCTCAAGTCACCTAAAGGTGACTACATCCACACAATTGCACTTATTTAGAATCGTTTATACAATTAATGCGTAGCATTTTTAATTCTACCGAAGGTCGGTTTCGCTAAATATAATTTGCGCTTTTTATGGAAGTAAAAATCCATTTAAGTAGGTACGCAAAAGTTTATTAACATTTTGTTGGGGCTGGGTGAGCAGTGGTGGGCAGCAAAAACACGCTACCCACCCTACAGAAAATGTTAAAAGATTTATGCGTACCTACTTACATAAGCCCGTTTTAGCAAAAACGGGCTGCATGTTAGTCACCTTTAGGTGACTTGAGCTTTTAGACAACTGCTTTAGCTGTTGGCTTTTGATGGCTTTTGATGGGTGGTCTTTCTATTTCTGCTTTCTTGCACTAGGGGCATACCGACGTGTCTGCCCGATACGATATGGCATTGGGCGAACACGCAAGGGCAGCCCCTACTGTATCTGATATTTAGATAACGGCACGAGGTTTTTTCCACGATATTGAATGACGGCCGCTTTGACAATAGTCATGGCCTCTTGACGGGCCACTTGCTCATCAACCGAACTAAAAAACAAGCGTTCTTCTGTTAAATAATTGACCAGAGCAAATGAGAGAATCTCAACGGCCATCGGTTGTTTAGGAATTTTCTCAATATCCAATCCCTGTTCGGCCAATTGTGTTCTAAAGGCCATGAGGATATCTTCAATGACCGGTTGTAGTTTCTCAGCTGCTTCTTGATAAGATTCTTGCATCGCTATGCTTGCCTTTTGGTTAGAAAAAAATAGGAATTATCCATCCTTGTGAATTGAAAATATACTTTAAACATTCAAGTTTTAGCTTCGCTGACCTTCTGTTCGGACTTTTGAATGAAAGGGGCAACCACAAGGGTTGCCCCTACAAACAGTTCGTAGGGGCAACCCTTGTGGTTGCCCAATACCGCTAATCTGAACGTCTAAAGTATAGAAACTTGAGTTTGTGAATTAAGCAATTCAAATCAACTGATATAATTTTAAACTAATCCCATCATTTTATAAAGAAAATCAAGGTCATTTGGCAAAGGACAAGTTTGTAATATCTTGTTTTTTCTCATTTCGGCACTTTCTTGACCAAGCAATCGGTTTAAAACTTGATGAACATGTAAATGATAAAATGGTTTACCATGCACCCACTTTTTCAATTGCTCTGATTCTTCTAATGCCAGAACATCGTTCAGTTGATTTTGGAATTGGGTAAAAATGTGCTGTGGTTCAAGAAAATCATGCCATCTCTTGAGTACATCCTGAATTTTGGTATCATCTTGAGCATTATTGAAATCTAAAAGTGCGCCTTTAAATCCAAGCACTTTGATACCTTCCCATAATGGGTTGATAATTGTCCATAATACACCATGCCTTATCCATTTCTCTTTGTCGGCCAGTATTTCAGCTTTTAATTGGGGCAAACCGTCGGCAATTTTGGCGCGTTGATTTTCTGATAATGCTTCCCAAATTTCATCGGGACAAATCAAGTAATTTTCTAAGCAAAAACGGGGTAGTACCAGAAGATTAGATAAGGCATTTTGTTCTTGTAAAATGCGCTCATCAGACCATTCATCTCGATCAATGAGGCCTAGCCACGTCGGTTCATCAGCAAGCATATCAATGACTTTTTGCTTATTACCGGCATGGAAAATGGCCCATTTGGATTCCCATGTTAAAAATTGACGGTTAAGTAATTGGTTATAAGCTTCGACATCATCTTCGCCTTCAACTAAAAAAACACGTCTTTTGGTATTTTCAACTTCTTGCTCCAGAATTTCTTGGAGTCGTTTTTTGGCACTACTCATAGGGTACCTCCTAGTTTAATACGCTTATCACGAGTCTCATACCGACTCCAGATTTTAGGCAGATGAGAACTAATGAGCAATTGGCCTTTCTGTTCTTCAACTAGGGATTCCAGTTGCGCGATAAAACTTGAAACCAATGAAGGATGTAAGTAATGATCAGGTTCATCAATCATGACGACACCACCCGGTTTTAACCAACAACTGACTAAATATAATTTGATCAGTATTTGACGTTCTCCAGCACTCAATGCATCTAGCGTGTGTGATTGTCCCGGTTTGTCTTTGAGCTTGACCTGAATCCGACGGCCCACTCTAATATCCGGGTTGATTTCTTTATCATATAAAAACTGATTGACATCACAAATGATTTGATCCAATTTATGCGGTTTGACAATTTTCAAATTGATCAGAGAGGCTTCTAATTGGCCTTGCCAATCTTCGGTGGGTTGGTATTTCACTAACCAACGTGGGATAGCCGCTTCTGACAATATTTTGCCCACGCGATGTTTTGGTGTCACCCAACGACAGCCCTCTGCATCCAGATAAATCATATTAGGGGTATTCACCATTTCAAAATTCAAAATTAGCTGATTTCTGGCTTCTGACCAATGATTGAGCCATTCCTGTTGAGGAAGTAATAAGCTGCTTTTCTGGTCGCTGATAATTTCACCCATCCATTGAACTTCTGGGTGTTCCGTTTCCCGTTTTTTGAACCAAGCCCTTTCCCCAAAAACCAAACCCACTGGCGTTGAAATATTGGGTAAGTCTGTCAAAATCATGGCAATGCCGCCCCATTGTTGTAACCAGTTATTTGATAAGTCTGTATTTGAAGAAGTAGCATAATTTTCTAACCATTCACTGGTTGCTTGCCACAATTCAGCAATCGCTCTTAATACCAAAGATTTTCCAGAACCATTGGCCCCCGAAAACAGCACACGGCTATAAATTTGATCGCGCCAATCGTCATAAAAATCAAATTTCTGATTGTTTATAGGGCCAACCTGATTGAGATAAATGGCGAGTATTTTCATTTTGATACCTCATTTTTTGGAGTAAGTCAATTTCGTAAGTCAATTTCGTTTTTAGGTCGAGTGGGCGTTGTCTGGGGTAATTAAAAAATCTTATTTGACAACCCCGAAGGGGTTGAATGTGAATAGGCTTTTTTGCCCCAGTTTTTGCGCGCAAAAACTGTATTTAGCTTCGCTGGCCTTCGGCTCACGCAAAAGTTTCGCGAAGCGAAACTTTTGCGTGAAATTTAGCTTCGCTGGCCTTCGGCTCACGCAAAAGTTGCGCGCAACTTTTGCGTGAAATGTGAAAAGGTGGAACCTGGGGTTCCATCAAATCAAATAAAAACAGGATGAAAAATACATCTCAAAAAAACCTCTCAATCAACACCCTAGTGCAAGAAAGCGGAAATGATCAGACCACCCAGCCATCAAAAGCCATCAAAAGCCAACAGCTAAAGCAGTTGTCTAAAAGCTCAAGTCACCTAAAGGTGACTAACATGCAGCCCGTTTTTGCTAAAACGAGCAGCTTTAAATGAATTTATACTTTCAAAAAAGCGCAAATTATAATTGTGAAGAGTATCACGATTTTGTTATAATAATGATGCTAATAAATACGATTGTGTGGATGTAGTCACCTTTAGGTGACTTAAGCTTTTAGACAACTGCTTTAGCTGTTGGCTGGGGGGTCTCTTATTCTTTAAGTATTTAATATCACAATATAATTAAATTAAAAATCAAATACTTATTCTCTGTGGCAGTGTTCTCTATTCCAGGTTCATGTTTGCCTCAACTTGAAGCCTTGCATGTTGAAAAAAAAGATGAATAAAGTAGAATTTTGGCATACATCCACAGGCAAACGATTCAGGTTTCAGAATGAGTTGCCAATTCTTTTTTAAAACGTTTCTTAAGAAAATAAACTATCATTTGGCAATAAGGTTTGTATTTGCCATTGTCCTTTTTCTCATAAGCCTGAATTTTTTTGTAAACGTCTGCAACTCGCCACGCAGCTTGCTTACCTTTAATAACAGTCAGTTCTCGAATAACTGTGTGAAGTGCTTGACAACGATTATTAACCAAGGTTTGGGTATTCAAATTCAATATCTGATTCAAGTCTTTATCAATGAATGGATGCTCAGCGTAAATTCGCCCATTACTGCTATATTTGATGTATTCTTCACAGTTTTTTTGGCTATCTGCTGGATTGAGCGTCATTTCTTCATCACCTTTGTGTGTATCACAATGCTGTAAATCTGGCGGACTCCCTTGGTTTCCATCACAAGCCGCCAGTAAATTATGATAGTCTAATTGTAATTCAGGATATTGGCTTTGTGGTTTGAAATGTTCAATTTTCATTTGAACGAGACTAATACGCTGCATACAATAGCAACAAATATAGCCCTGCTCTTCAAGGAAAGCGTGACGCAATTCCTCTTTATCCCGATAATCATGATAAGAAGCTTGAACTTGCTTGCGATAAGTGAGCATTGAAACGGGTTCTTTGCCTTTAGCAATCTGTTTCATGGTTAATCTTTCATAAAATTGATAAGCGTTTCTCCCTGTACAATGTCAGGATCGTTAGGCCCTAAATACTCGGTAGAGAGTTTCTTAAAGCATTTTTCGGCTTCTTCTAATTGATCCTGATCAATCAAATCGTAACACTGATTAATTTTTTGCTGTATGGCTTCTGGACGTTGGCTGACCCCCATAAATTCATACAAGAGAGAGTTGGTATCTCGACCAAAACTATGGGGTATTTTTTTAACCTGCTTAAAATCGTCCAAAATCACCACCTGTTGGCGCGGCACCTGACTCAATACCAAGGGTGAATGCGTCGTTGTGATAAATTGACAATTTGGGAAAGTCTTTTGTAATTGAGGGATAAGCGTGCGTTGCCAGCGTGGGTGCAAATGTAAATCAACTTCATCAATCAATACCACACCATTACCCAACAGGGGATTTTTTCGATGTGGATTAGCAATGGCTAAACGACGTACTAAATCCGCTACCAATGCGAACAACGTTTTTTCACCAGAAGACAATTGATTAATATTTAAAGGGGTTTCACCCTTATAAAGCATCATTTCACCAGTTGGATTGTTGAGCCAATTGATAGATAAGTTGTTGAATGAGTTATGTTCATCGCTCAACAGATTATAAATGGCATCGCGCACCAAATTAATAACGGGATTATCGCCGATTTGCTTTTCAATGTTTTCCTGCCATTTATACCAACTGAAAAAACTCATCAAATCAAAGGCCGTTTTGTCTAATGCGCCATCATAAGCCGTAAAAATATCTGTCTCAAAATCCTCATGAGCATTTTTAAAATCAATGGTATTAACAGGTGCTTGACTGGCAGGGTAATAAACCATTAAAGGTAGGTGACTCAATGCCTGACGATAAAAACGCTCACTAAATTCATTTAAACCCTCAAAATGGGTTTCCCCTAAAATCGGGCGAGATTTTTTGCCAAAAAACACTTCACACTTTAACTCATTATCATCCAAAGACAAAAATAGAGACTGACTTGATTTAACCGTTCCCTTTTTAATATCCAATGAATCAAAAAGCGTTGTCAATTCTTTGAAGTCACGGCTTATTTCGCCTCGAATTTGGTTTTCAAAAACCATTAATAATTTAGCAATCCCTTCTAAAATAGCGGTTTTTCCTGTGCCATTTTGCCCGATAAAAACGGTTAAAGTAGGCTGTAAGTCTAATTCAAATTTTTCAAACCCCCTAAAGTTTTCAAAGCAGACTTTTTTAATTTTGATTTCAGGTTGAAAGACTTCAAGATCGTTTTTGTTCATGTTTCATTCAATAATGTTGAGGTTTGTGCTTTGATTGGAGTGCGTGCAAGTGGGTGGGCTGCGCGGAGCCTTTGGATCGCGGAGTAACCCCCCTACAACTATGATTTTTAATATAGTTTTTCAGTTATCAGTTATCAGTTATCAGTTATCAAAACCATGTAATCCCGTATATTCAAGGCCAACATATTTATCTGACAAACTATATATAAACGATCAAACCACACCTTTCTTGTTAATTATGATGAGGGTGGCAACCTAGGGTTGCTAAAAGTCATAGCTTTTGCCACGCTTGTAGCTCTTTTTCTCTGGCTTCCCAATCGGGTAAATAAGTTGACATAAAACATTTAAACAGTTTGCCATGATTGGGGACCCATAAATGGACTAATTCATGGACAATCACATATTCACTGAGTTTTTTAGGCATCAAAACTAATTCCGCATTTAAGGTGAGTTGCCCTTCAGTAGACATCATACCCCAGAGGTTTCGCATACGCCGTATTTTAAGCTGTGGCATCGCCACCCCCATCTGTGTTGCCCAAGTTTCTACCCTGTTTTGTAAAGCCTTTTGCTGGTTCATTTGCTTAAACCACTTCACCGCGACATTAATTGCATTAAGTCATCAGTCACATTGACTAATGATTCAGCATATTGCGAATAAAGCTGTTTGTAAAGTTGAATACGAAGTGCTTTGCCTTCTTCCATAGCATAGCGATAATCTGGAAAAGATTCAAATAATTGCTTGACGGCTTGAGCTTGTTGTTTTATGGCAGATTGATAGCCGTTAGCCTTTTCTAATATTTTAGTCGTTGCGTCAGCGGGTTCAGGGGCTTGTCTAAAATCTTGAAGGCGCTTGTAAATCGCAAAACTGTTGTCATCTAATCCAAGTTTTTCACGCTCAGCCTCGGCTTGCACATATTCCCACGCTAAGCCTTCAAATTGTTTCAGCACGGCTTGCGTCGTCAGTTGCCGGTTTTCATATTGTTGTGCTAAGGCTTCTGCACGTTGACTGATGGAGATCAAAAACGGTTTAGTGCTGATCCCTTCATCCACGACTTTTATTAAGGCTTTTCGCAGAGTCATTATCTTCAGGGCATCAGAGAGTTTGCTGTTAGAGAATGCCTTGAGCTGTTCGGCATTCAATTGATAAAGTTGATTGGGTAAATCGACATTCACTAAATCGGTTTGTTCTTGTAATAGCCGCTTTGTTTTTGTCGTTAATTCGGCATCGACATAGATTCGTGGATGGTAAGCTTGGCGAATCAGACGATATAAACGACTTAACGCATCGTAATCTTTCAAGAATTTTTGCAAAAAGGCATCTGGAGAAAGTATTGTATAAAGTCTTTGCAATGCTTGATAAAATTTAAAAAAAGCTTCTCGTTCGGCTTTCTCTTTAAAATGTTCTATGGCTTGCTCAGTATCTTGGTTATTGCGGCGATAGGCAAAAGGCAGATATCTTGTCGCCACGGTTGTCATTTGCACTTTAAAAGCCTGTTTGAGTACGGTAATATTTTTAATAACCGTGTCTACAATTTCTTTATCAAAAGCCAGGGCTTTTTTGAGATTGTCAAAGATGCCGACAAAATCCAGAATGAAGCCATAAGGTTTGACTAAGCCGTGTTCATCTTGGTAGGGCCGATTGACACGGGCAATGGTTTGTAGCAAAACGTGATCACGCATAGGTTTATCTAAGTACAGACAATATAAAATAGGCGCATCAAAGCCAGTGAGCAATTTTTCGGTGACAATGAAAATCTTGGGCAATTCGTCTTTTTGGGTAAAAGCATTGCGTAATTTTTTTTCATCTTCTGGTTTCAAATGATGAGCTTTAAGCGCTTTATTGTCTTTTGCATTAGGAGAAATAATCACTTGGCTGTAGTCGGGTGGTAGATGCTGATCTAATTGTGCTTTGTAAAGTTGACAGGCCTCTCTATCCACCGCGACGACAAAGGCCTTGAATCCCATGGGCTCAACATTTTCTTGAAAATGCGTGGCGATTTGTGTTGCAATGGTGGCCATGCGATCATCGGCCTTCATGGCATTTTTCAGGTTCACGGCTTTGTCTAGCGTTTTATTTAATTCAGCCACATCACTCACCCCTTCCATCTCGGCCAAGTTTAAAAATTCTTGTTCTAATAAGGCCTTTTTGACCCGCAATTTGGAAGAGGCTAAGGCATAATGCAGTTCTAATGTGGTGTTATCCGCTACCGATTCTCTGATACTGTATTTGTCTAAATAACCCGTCTCATCATCAACCCCGAAGACTTTAAACGTGCCTTCACCTTTGCTCATTTTATCTATCGGTGTGCCAGTAAACCCAATAAATGTGGCATTGGGTAAAGCTGCCATCAAGTAACTGCCAAAATCACCTCCTGTACTGCGATGGGCTTCATCAATTAAAACCGTGATATTTTCTCGTTTATTCAAGTTGGCGGGCCGTTTGTCAAATTTGTGAATCATGGAGACAATCAGCCCCCGATAATCGGATTTGATTAATTTGGTTAAAGCCGTTTTGCTTTCTGCTATTTTGGCTGTCAATCCATAAGCCGTTAAATTCTGAAATAATTGCGTTTCTAATTCATTACGATCCACAACCATTAATACCGTAGGCCTTTCCATACCTTCCGTTTCACGTAGTAATTTGGCCGCAATGGTGATCATGGTGAACGTTTTACCAGAACCTTGCGTGTGCCAAATTAAACCACGACGTTTATTCAGATCGTGTGCCCGTTCAAGGCATTTCTCGACGGCGCGAATTTGATGCTGGCGTAAGATCACTTTGCTTAAATCATCATCTTTCTTGAGAAACACGACATAATCTTTTAAAAGTTGTAGAAAACGAGCAGGATTAAAGTAGGTTTTAACTTTCTCTTCAAAATTGCCCGATTCCAGTTTCCATTCAAACAGTTGTTTATAGCTGACTTGCCAAGTCACCCCATAATAAAAATCCAGCAGGTTCGTCACTTCAAACACTTGGGGGGTGATGAGCATTTCGGGCACTTCTTCATGAGTGCGGCGAATCTGCTGCACAGCAATTGTCATGGCATCGCTCAGTGTGGGGGCTTTCGTTTCCACTAAACTGATAGGTATCCCGTTAATCAGTAACATCACATCAGTGCGATTGGTGTACACACTACCTTGCTGTTGCCATTCGTCTGTCACTTGAAACACGTTATTGTCAAGCGTGTCAAAATCAATCAACTTCACATTGCGTTGTCTGTTTTCTTTGGAGACATAGATAGCCCGTTCACCACGTAACCATTGCAGCGCGTCGCAATTGCCAATGAGAGCCGGTTTGAGCAAATTCAATTGTTTAATCACTGTCTCCGCCAATTCATCAGTCATAAAATCAGGATTGAGACGTTGTAATTGGGCTTGCAAAATGGGGGTAAAAAATAATCCTTTCTCATTCCCGCGTAAGTTCACAGCCTGAAGTCGAGGAATAGATTCCCAACCGATTTCAGCGGCATAATGAATGAGAGGAAATTGGACTTCAGTCGCTTCGCTCATAATGACTATTTTTCCATTCGTAGATTTGCATTGTTGTCTTGTAGGGTGGGTAAGCTGGCGGCAATAAAGTCAAGAGCAACCCAAAAACTCACCGCCCGCTTGCCCACCATTGTAGTCGTTATTTCCTCTAAAAATAGGCAACACCTTTAAGCCTCAATATTATTGAAAATCAATCATTTATGTTTTCCTCTACAATTGATGTATTTAGCTTCGCAGACCTTCAGTTCACGCAAAAGGAAAATGCTATATTTAATCATTTAACCCAAGGGCAGACTGCCTACCCGTCATTAATTCTTCCAGCATCGATTTGAAAAATTCATCTAATAAGGCGATTTCTTTTTCTAGGGTGGCTATTTTTTTGTCGCAGGCTTGGAGTACTTCAACAATTTCGTGTTGTTCAATAAGTTCAGGTATAGCAACTTGTATTTTAGCAGCTACACTAGCATTAAAGACTGAGTTAACGGAAGACTGTTGGCGATTTTGTGTAAAGTAGCCTTGCAATTTGAGTTGCTGCAAATAATAAAACAAGAATTTATTGAAGATAGCTTCTGAAGCTCGAAACCTTAAGATAAAGGATGAAAAAGTATATTCACCCTCTAAATTAAAAATAGCTGTTTTACCGACTTGTTTTTGACTACCACTTCGCCAATTAAATAAAATATCGCCTGTTTGCAAAATTAATGTTTTGCGCTTTTTTTCAGGTAATTCATAGTATCGAAGAGTTGATAAATCTAAATTCCCCTCGTTGGTGATATTGATGTTTGTTAAAATCGGAATACCTTTTGATTCATCAAGCAATTTAGCGACGGCAGCTTGGACTCCATAAACAATCTCAGCAACTTGACTAAGTGGTAGCCTATGCCAACTCTCAGGCACTTCCCCAATTTTCGTCATCTTCCGCGCTTCCCCCCGTGTACCATGCGTAAACAGATGCTGCATCAAAGCGGCTTTGCGTTCTTTTTCTAAGGCCATTTCCTGACGGCGTATTTCAACCGTTTTTTGTAGGGTTTGTAAGACTTGGCTGATGGCGTGTTGTTCGGGAAGGGGGGGAAGAGACAATTCAAATTTTGCAAGCGAAGTCCATGATGTTCTTGGATGATTAACCCCTTTTGTAGTCTTAATGGCATAACTTAGAAAAGTAGAGGTATGCATAAAATAGACTAAAAATTGAGATAGCACTAAATCGTCTGATATTAAAACTAAAATATCTGTTGAACAGATTCCATCATATTCTGCTAATACAACTTTATCAAGATAAGGGCGTAATTTTCCATATAATACATCGCCTTTATAAAACTTCGACTTAGAACTTTTAACCTCTGAAGCCAATCCTGTGCGTGTTAGATAAGGCAGCCCTGAATCTATGTGTTCTAAACCAATATAAATTCTATTGAGGTTTTCGTTAGGATAAGTTGCTTCTTTGCGTAAGGTACACACATTTTCTAATCTGATTAATTGCCAACCCTCAGGCAACTTGTTATCAGTCATAACCTATTCCTCCCATTCAATCCCAATTTTGCCAACACTCGCGCCAATTCAGAATCGGCTTCTTCCCGCGCCAAGCGTGCCGCTTGCAGATCGGTCAGAATCTCCGACAATGAACGATGGCTCACGGCCTCTGTCACTTGTACAAATTGCGAAGGGCTTAAATTATAATCCGCCTCACGAATCTCTTCTAAAGAAACCACACGGCTTAATTTTTCCCGCGTTTCCCATTGCTGATATACCCCAGCGACGGCATTGATAGCCGCTTCTGTCAGCACATTTTTTGGTTTTTCTTGGACAAAATGCTCAGAGGCATTAATTAAAAGAATCCCTTCACGCCGCTTCTGGCGATTGAGTATCAAAATAATGCCAGGTGCCGTTGTATTATAAAATAAGTTTTCGGGTAGCAAGATCACACATTCAATTAAATCCTTTTCGACAAATTGCTTGCGAATATCGCGCTCTTTATGGCCACTTTTACTGCCCGAACCGCGTGAAATGGCACCCGTATCCAACACAATCGCAGCCACACCTTGTGGTTTCAACGAGGCATAAATATGTTGTACCCAAGCCCAATCTGCTGAATTGCTCGGTGGGGTGCCAAACTTAAAACGTTTTGTTTCTTCCTTGTAAAATTCTTCTTTATAATGCTTTTGATTCCACATCGGATTAGCGACGACATAATCAAAACGTTTGATGCTGTTATCAGTGTCTTGAAAGGCCGGTTTGCGTAATGTGTCGCCAATATGAAACTTTGAATTAACATAATCGTGCAAAAACATATTCATTTTAGCCATCGCAAAAGTGACTGGATTGAGTTCTTGCCCATACAAACGCGGTGCTTGTGTTTTTTGATTGGGATGAGTTTCTTCAAACAGCATACGCGCCTTAATCAATAGCCCTCCCGCACCACAAGTGGGATCATAAACAGTCGATAAGGGGATTGGATTCAGTATTTTAGCCATTAACTGGCCCACTTCGATAGGCGTAAAAAACTCGCCAGCACTTTGCCCTTGCCCCTCAGCAAATTTACGCAGCAAATATTCATAGGCTCGCCCTAACATATCCGGCTGCGTATCCTTCAAACCGAGTCGCTGCCGACTAATCACTTCAATTAACGCGCCTAAGTGTTCATCATCTAAAACCCTTTGATCTTGATGTTGTTCATTATAATCTTTAACATTCAATACGCCTTTTAATTCACTATTGCGTTCAGCTACTTCTCGCAAAGCGGTGGTGACAAATTCCCCTAACGTCTTGCCATCTCTGGGGTGATGACGTATCGTATTCCAAGCGTATTCTTTTGGAATATAAAAACGAATGATCGGCACCAAACGCGGATCATTTTTACGTTGCGGATTTTGCTCTAAAGCTTTATGATCCGCTTCGATCATATACTGTGCTAAGTCTTCATTACCAAACAAAGTCATCAATTGGGCCAATTCATCATCGTAAACATCAGATAAACGCTTAAAAAAAATCAGCGGCAAAATAAAATCTTTATATTTAGGGGCATCAGTTGCCCCACGAATTTCACAAGCAGCATCCCACAGCCAATTTTCGAGGGTTGTTAAATTTAATTCGGTTTGTTTCATAGTGAATAGACTGATAGTACAGCGGATTAGCGGAATAAACGGATTGTTTATACTTCAGACGTTCTGATTACAGGTATTGGTTGCCCCTTTTGAAAATTTGAACGTTTGAACTATATCTTGATGAAAAACGGACAATTTATTGCTTTGCAAAATGAACAAGGAACGAAAAGCAGAAACCTTTATAAAAAACGATGTCTATAATAACATTTTTAAGTTCGCACGAAACCAAAATGCCATTTCACTCTTTTTTTTCTCACATTTGGCAAAGTGATCCCCGTTATTATCAAATCACCATGCTCTCTCTTTTGCTGATTTATGGCTTAGGGTGGTTAGATTTTGGCGTTGAACTTTTGCATATCGTTTTGATTATCAGCACTGCGCTGCTGACTCAATGGGTTTGTACCCGATTTTTCAAATTACCTTATTTTGATTATCGAAGTCCACTGAT